>Ga0308157_10000154_pt1 | contig 286947 bp, 303 predicted proteins | sample PhyBR1_FD_201035 | JGI IMG/M metagenome (GOLD analysis project Ga0308157, IMG submission 201035) | Phyllosphere microbial communities from UC Gill Tract Community Farm, Albany, California, United States - DLSLB.R1 | ecosystem: Host-associated > Plants > Phyllosphere > Unclassified | place... | reverse complement strand
CATGGTATGTCTTTTCAAAAAGACCGCAGATTGTCAGTGTCGACTAAAGTTCCGAAGAACTTCGCTAGGACACCGCCGCCTGCGTTTCTCTTTCCAGATCAACGATTTCAAAGACCTAAACCGGTAAAACCGGCCAAACCGTTTAACGCCCGTTCGCGGCGGAGGCGGTGTTTAACGCCCCTGATTTTCCGTGTCAACCAGTTCTTTTTAAAGAACTTTTTCAACACTCCTGAAACCCGAAGGCCCCAGCGGAGGCGGCTATCTAAGGAATGCCGATCTCCTTGTCAACCAGGCTTTTCAGCCTTTCCGCAAACCCGGAAACCAAAGCCTCCAAATCCACTTCGCCAAGCCCGTCTCCGGCCCCAGCGCCCCGCCCGTTTCCAAGCGAGCGGCGGATATACGGACACCCACCCGAGTCCACAACCCTCAAATGACAGAAATGCGAACTATCTCAACGAACGCGAGTCCGCATCTTGCCTACCCTGCCGCTATATAGGTGCGCAGACTTTCCGCCTCCTGCTTCGCTTCAGCGATCTGGCATTTGACCACGTCGCCGATAGAGACGACCCCGGCCAGTTGGCGTTCACGCAGCACCGGCAGGTGCCGCACGCGGCGATCCGTCATGCGCCCCATCAGCACAGCCACAGTTTCGCCCGGCTCGGCGAAGATCACTTCGGTCGTCATATAATGAGACGTCGGTTGCGACAGAGCCGCGACGCCGTCCCGTGCGACAGCGCGCACTATATCCCGCTCAGAGAGCACCCCGACCACATCGTCCTCCTGACAGACGATCAGGGCGCCGACGCGTTTGCGGTCCAGTTCGGCGCAGGCCTCGGTCAGGGACGTGTCGGGCGACAGAGTGAAGACAGCCTGCCCCTTGCCCTTGAGTATCTCGGCGACCAGCATGGCGGTTCCTTCCCGTTTCAAGATGGGAGACGACCGCGGACCGGCCGCTACGCCGACAGGATCGCTCAGAGTCCGGCCTGACGCAAATCCAGCCGCGGACCAAAGAAGCGCCCCAAAGGTCCAATCGCCAGGATTCCGACGACGAAGCCGAAAGCGTGCGCTTCCCAGGCGATGCTGGCGCCGGCTGCGCCCGGTGCCAGTCCCACCAGTCCCACGATGAGATTGACGGCCATCCAGGCCGCCGCCTGTTTCAGAACCCCGGATTGGAACAGGGGTAGGACACGTCCGTGTCCCCCCATGAGACGGGTCGCCGCCCCAATCAGCCCGAAGACCGCGCCCGACGCGCCGACCAGGCTGCTTTCACTCCCCGGATGGCACAGGCCATAGCCGAAAGCCGCCACGACGCCGCTGGCTACATAGAGGGCGATGAAGGCCAACGGGCCGAACCCGCGAGAGAGCAGACGCGCCACCGGCGTGCCAAACGCCAGCGCGCCGACCGCATTCATAGCGACATGCGCCCATCCCCCATGCAGCAACATGGAGGTGAAGAGGCCCGCCCACTGGCCTCGCCACAGATCTGCGGCGCGAAAGGCCATCGACATGCCCTGATCGGGCAAACGCTCTTGAAACCAATAGAGGGCGGGCATTGAGGCGGCGATCAACACCGGCAGAAAGGGCGCGTTGAAGATCCGTTCGCGCGGCGGGTGGATCGGGTCATCGGTAGGGTTCTGCATAGGCGCTTGATGGACAAAGACCGGCGCAATCTCAAGCCGATCTTAAGACCCAGGTTCCAAACTGGCACGCGGGTTGCTTGGCGACCCCGTATCGCCGCTGGGGAATCCTGCATGCTGTTCCAAAGACTGATCCTGACCGTCGCCGCACTGGCCCTGCCCGCAATGGCGGCCGGCGCCGCATCCGCGCAGTCGACGGGTTCGGCCGGCGCTGCGCAGTTCCAGGCCGGCTATGGCGCCTCGCGCTACACCACCGCCCAGGCTTCCAGCGGCTCGACCCGCGACGCCAACGGCAACCGGCTGGTCGTGAACGGCATCATCCAGTCCGGCGCCAGCAGCTATTCCAGTTCGTCCGCCGGCGTGTCCAGCGGCTATGCCGGCGCTGGGTCGTCCAACAATGGCACGGCCATTGGCGGCGCGACCGCCATCGGCAACAGCCTCAACGTCGTGGTCCAGGGCAACCGGAACACGGTCGTGATCAACTCCAACCAGACCAATACCGGCAACATCACCGCCGGCACCGCCCTGAACGGGACCTTGAACTTCTGATGACCCCACATCGCCTCCATCGTCCAATGCGGGTCGCCGCCGTCCTGACCGCCGTCGCCGGGGTCCTGGCCGGTTGCGCCAGCACGAGCGCCGGCCCCTCGGGCCGTTACGCCACGCCGATCGGCAACGCCCCGGTGACGTCGAACCCGACCCCCTATTCGACCGCGCTCTACTGCCTGGCCGACTATGCGCGTCGCTACAACCTGCCCTCGCCGCGCATGGCGGTCGGCCGGATCAGCGACTACACGGGCTCCATCTCCTCGGACGGCGGGCGCCAGATCACCCAGGGCGCCTCCCTGATGACGAACACCGCCCTGGCCAAGGCCGGCGCGCGCATCGTCGAGCGCTACGACACCTCGGTGTCCGAGCTGGAGTTGCGCTACGCCAACAACAAGCTGATCAGCGACGACCTGCCGAACGGCGCGCCGCAGGACGCCGCCTATCGCCGCATCCTGGCCGGCCAGGTGCCGGGCTCGGACTTCTATGTCGTCGGCGGCATCACCGAGGTGAACTACAACATCCGCTCGGGCGGCTTCGACATCGCCGGCGGCGAGGTCGAACAGAACGGCGGATCGGGCCTGCTGACCGGCAAGGTCTTCGTTATGAACATCGCCATCGACCTGCGCCTGGTGCAGACCACCACGCTCGAGGTCGTCGATGTCGTCTCCTATCAGAAGCAGATCGTCGGTCGCGAAGTGTCGGCGGGCGTGTTCGACTTCCTGAACGGCAACGTCTTCGACATCTCGGCCGGCACCAGCGGCCTGGAGCCGGTTCAACTGGCCGTCCGCGCCCTGGTGGAGCGCGCCACGGTCGAGTTCATGGCCAATCTCTATGGTGCGCCGGGTCCCGAGGTCTGCCTCAACCCCGCCAATGATCCTCTGGGCGACTCTCCCGTCGGCCCTACCGGCGGCTACTACCCCGCCTATGCAAACACGGACACGAACAATGGTCAGACTCGCGCGGATCCGTCTCGCTGGCACGATCGCCGCGACGGCGATGTACGCCGCGGCCGCTACTGAGGTCGCGGCCCAGGACCGCGGTCTGGTCCTGAATGAACAAATTCAGCTCGGCGATATAATCTCCGGGCAGACGTTGAACGTCGTCGACGTCAGCGATCAGGTGACGGCGTCCACCGCCGCCCAGGGCAACAGCCTGGTGGGCGGCGCCGACGGCCAAGCGGTGGACGTCCGCTCGACACAGGACATGCGCGGCGAGTCCTCGGCCTCGACCACCATGACGCTGGGCGGCGACACCGATGGCCTGGTCACCAGCGTCACCCAGGCGCGCGGCAACTATCTGGCCGGCACCGCGACCCGGGCCCAGATGGGCATAGACGCGACGCAGTCCGCCAGCGGCGACGTGACCGCGTCCAGCCTGATCACCGGCCAGGACGCACGGATGGTCGGCGGAGGAACCATCGCTGTCGGCGCCTATGGCAACACCGTCGCACTGGCCGGTAACGGCTCTGGCAGCGACCGCGCCTCCCTGGTCGGCTCCATTGATCAGACCACGACGGGCCAGGTGCGCGCGACCAATCAGGCCTCGCCCCGCTTCGTTCGCGATCCGGCCGACTTCTCCAGCCAGGCTATGGCCAACGCCGTTCAGGCGACCTCTGGCCCATCGACCAACCAGGAACTGGAGGTGCGCCAACGTTCGTCCGGCGCCATGGTCGAGGCTGGCACGGGCATTCATGCCGGCAACGGCTGGAACCTGGCGGCGCGCGCCCATGCGGGCGGCAACCAGGCCAGCTTCTACAATCAGGGTGGCTCGCTGATCACCACCACCGATCAGGACAATAGCGCCCGAATTCGGGGCGCCGTCCAACTCAGCTCCTATGACTTCGGCAAGGCGACCGCCACGGCCAGCGCCGTCGCCAACGACGTCACCGTCGGCAACAACGACATCTATGTCGACATCGACAACACCCAGATGAACACAGGCGGCGTCGAGGCCACGGCCTCGTTCGTCGCTCAGAAGGGTTACGACGCCTATGTCGGGGCCAATGCAGCAGGCAACTCCATCACCGGCTACGCCTGCGCCGAATGCGGCGGCGATCTGAACGCGCGCAATGTCCAGACCAACACGGGCAATGTCAGCGCCATCGCCAATACGACCATCAACGGGAATGGCCGCAATGTCATCGCCGGCGCCAACGCCGTCGGCAACGCAGCGACCTTCTATGTCACACGGACCGGCGGAAATTAACTTTCGGTAACTTGAGACAGTCAAGGACCTTTGTCACTTTGGTCGAACGTGCATATGCCATTGCACGCGACCAACGTGCAGGGCCGCAGTCAGTCCCGGGGGCAGCCTGATCGCACGGTCCGGAGACTATACTGAATGCGATCCCCTCGCCGCCTGCTGCTGCTCGCCGCCTCCAGCCTCGCCCTGCTGGGCGGGGCCGCCCTGCCCGCCGTCGCCCTGACGCCCCCTGCGGTCGTCGTCGCGCAGGACGCTCAACCGTCACAACCCTGGGCTCAGGCCACCAGCGACATCCCCGCCGACTCCAATGTCCGTTTCGGCACCCTGCCGAACGGGATGCGCTACGCCATCTTGAAGAACGCCACGCCGCCGGGTCAGGCCTCGCTGCGGCTGCGCATCGCCGCCGGTTCGCTGATGGAGAATGAGGATCAGCTGGGTCTGGCCCACTTCATGGAGCACATGGCCTTCAACGGCACAACCAATGTGCCCGAGAACGAACTGCTGCGTATTCTGGAACGCCTGGGCCTGGCCTTCGGCGCTGACACCAACGCCTTCACCAGCTTTGACCAGACCGCCTATACGCTGGAGCTGCCGCGCACCAACGACGAGACGGTCGACACCTCGCTGCGCATCATGCGTGAACAGGTGTCCGAGGCCCTGATGAAGGCCGAGGACATCGACGCCGAGCGCGGCGTCATCGAGGGCGAAGAACGCCTGCGCAACACCCCCGGCCTGCGCTCGCTGAAAGCCCAGATCGCTCTGCTCGCGCCCGGCCAACGCTTGGCCAATCGCCTGCCGATCGGCGACCTCAGCATCATCCGTTCGGCCCCGCGTGAACGCTTCGTCGAGTTCTACGACGCCTATTACCGCCCCGAACGCGCGACCATGATCGCTGTCGGCGACTTCGACGTTGATCAGATGGAAGCCAAGATCCGCGCAACCTTCGCCGACTGGAAGCCCAAGGCGGCGGACGGCCCCAATCCCGATCTGGGAACCGTCGCTCCGCGCTCGCCCGAGACCCGCATCCTGGTCGAACCCGGCGTCCAGTCGTCGATCCAACTGAACTGGGTCCGCAATCCTGATCTGGACCCCGACACGGTTGCGGAACGTCGCGACAGCCTGCTGCAGAACCTGGGGCTGGCCGTCCTGAATCGCCGCCTGGGCGAAATCGCCCGCGCCGACAACCCGCCCTTCATCCAGGCCAGCGCCGGCAGCGGCAGCCTGTTCGACAGCGTCGACATCGGCTCCATCTCGGCCGCCTTCAATCCAGGCGGCCTGACGCGTGCGCTGGAGACCATCGACCAGGAACAGCGCCGCCTGGTGCAGTTCGGCGTCACCCAGGTCGAACTGGATCGCGAGATCGCCAACAACCGCACGGCGCTGGAAAACGCCGTCCAGGCCGCCGCCACCCGCAGCACGCCTGGGCTGGCCAACGCCCTTCTCGGCGCGGCCAATGACGACCTGGTCTTCTCGGCCCCTGCCACCAACCTGGCCCTGTTCGAAGCGGCGGTTAAGGACCTCAAGGCGGCCCAGGTCGACGCCGCCGTCAAGACGGTGTTCGAGGGTCAAGGCCCCCTGGCCCTGGTGATCACGCCGGAAGCCATCGAAGGCGGCGAGGCCGGGGTCACCGCCGCCCTGCAAGCCAGCCGTGCAGTCCCCGTCACAGCCCGCGCCGAACAGGCTGAACTGCAATGGCCTTACGCCGACTTCGGCGCCGCCGCGACGCCCGCCAGCCGTACCGAGGTCGCCGCCGTCGGCGCCACGGTCGTCAACTTCCCCAACGGCGTGCGCCTGACGGTCAAGCCCACAGCCTTCAAGGATCAACAGATCCTGATCTCGGTTCGCACCGGTATCGGTGAAGAAGGCCTGCCCACCGACCGCTTCACCCCGCAGATGCTGGCGCCCATGGTCTTCACCCAGGGCGGTCTCGGCAAGCTGACGGCTGACGAACTGAGCCGCGTCCTGACGGGCAAGATCTACAGCACCGGCTTCGCCATCGACGGCGACGCCTATCAGTTGTCGGGCGCGACCCGTCCGGCCGATCTGCAACTGCAGATGCAGGTGCTAGCCGCCTATCTGACCGATCCCGGCCTGCGCGCCGCGCCGTTCGAGCAGATCAAGGCCTTCTTCCCGCAGATCATCGCCCAACAGATGGCCACGCCCGGCGGCGCCTTCGGCATTCAGGCCTCCGGCCTGCTGGCCAGCGGCGACAAGCGTGAAGCCGTGCCGTCGGCGGCCGAGATCGCCGCCTTCACCCTGGACGACCTGAAGCAGGGCCTGACCCAGGGCCTGTCGTCAGGCCCTATCGACATCGTCATGGTCGGCGACGTCACGGTCGATGACGCCATCAAGACCGTGGCCTCGACCTTCGCCGCCCTGCCCGCCCGCGCCCCGGCCGCCCAGGTGCTGCCGGGTTCGGAGCAACGTCGCTTCCCGGCGCCGACCGCCCAGCCGGTGCGCCTGACCCACACCGGTCCGGCGGAACAGGCCCTGGGCTATGTCGCCTGGCCGACCACCGACGCCGTCGATGACCGCACCGAGGCGCGCAAGGTCAGCATCCTGTCCGAGGTCTTCAAGCTGCGCGTGCTGGAGGAAATCCGCGAGAAGCAGGCCCTCGCCTATTCGCCGCGCGTCTCTTCCTCCTCGTCGGACGTGTTCAAGGGCTATGGCTCCATCTTCGTGATGGCTGAAACGGCGGCCGACAAGATTCCAGCCTTCTACGCCGCTGTGGATGCGATCACCGCTTCGCTGCGCGACGCTCCGGTCAGCGAGGATGAACTGAATCGTGCGCGTCTGCCGGTTATCGAGTCCCTGCGTCGCAGCCAGGCCGGCAACGAGTACTGGCTGGGCCAACTCGAAGACCTGGCCGCCAAGCCGGCTTCGCTGGAACAGATCCAGACCCACATCAGCGATCTGGAATCCTTCACCCCCGCCGACATCCAGGCGGCCGCCCGTCAGTATCTGACGGCGAACACAGCCTGGAAGGCCGAGGTCGTCTCGGACAAGGCTCCCGCCCAGTAAGCCGCGACGTCAGGACGAAAAAGGGGCCCCGATCCGCTGGATCGGGGCCCCAAGTCTTTTGGCCTATCGACGGAGAGTCGATGGACGAAATCTAGTTCAGCCTGCCTGACGCCAGGCTGAACGGCCTATTCAGAAGACCCGACCGCCGACGCCGCCGTCCAGCATGATCACCGCGCCCGAAGCCACAGCCCCGGCCGTCTCGACCATTTCCTCACGATATTCAGTGTAGGATTCCTCGCGGATCATAGTCAGCACCTTCACGCCCGCGCCATAGCGGCGCAGCAGCGAACGCTCGTTGCAGTCCCGCTCCTGTTTCTCGGGACGGCACTCCAGTTGCCCGCCGCGGCCGTACCACAGGGCCTCGCGCTTGTTACAGTTGATCGTCTCGCCCGGACCGCCAGCCTCGTCGGCGATGGTCCATTGCAGCTTGGTGCCGGCGATGCAGCGATAGAGCTCGCCTTCGTAGTCCATGGCCACGTCGCGACCGGGACGGACCTGCGAGGCCGGGTGCGGCACGGCGCGATCGTCGATGCAGACGGCCTGGATGACCACGCGCTTCTCCATGCGACGCGAGGCCGTATAGGGAACGCGGACCATTTCCATGGTCTTGCCTTCAACCGACAGGCCCTGGATCGTGGTGGGATAGGGCTGATCGACGTTGAAGTAGGCGCCGCCGCCCCCCCCGACAATCACCGTCGCCCCGCTGCGCGAACCGGCGAAGGCGCGCGCCGTCGCATTGGCGTTCACATTGACGTTCACGTTGACGTTGCCGCCCGAGCCGCAGCAGGGCGGAACGACAGGCGGCTGACAACCTCTAGGACCACAGCCGGAAATCGGAGGCGGCGACGGCGGCTGGCAGCCGCCTCCGCCGCACGGGCCGCCGGGGATCGGAGGCGGCGGCGGAGGCGGCGGCGGCTGGCAGGTATTGCCCCCGCACTGGGCCGCAGCCGTGTCGGCGATCGCCATCAGGCCGACAAAGGCCCCGGCCGCAGCCAGCAAAGTCTTGATCCGCACCCGCATGGGTTGGGCTCCTGCATTGTTCTTCGCCGCCCGCCTTGCAAATCGCGGGCCGGTTCAATTTGCGATGAAACAGCAAAAGCCTTGCGTTTCCGTTGCGCTTGCACCGACCAGTGGTTCAGGAGTGTCCCATCCTGACGCGCCCGCCGTGCCGCCTCAGGCCAGCGGACGGAGGTCTCGCACATATCGCCGCCAGTTCTGGACATAGTGCTGGGCCGAAATCCGCAGAGCCTCAATCTGTCCCTCGTCCAGTTCCCGCACCACCTTGCCGGGCTGCCCCATGACCAGGCTGTTGTCAGGGATGACCTTGCCCTCGGTGATCAGGGCGTTGGCGCCGATCAGGCAGTTCTTCCCGATCTTCGCCCCGTTCAGGATCACCGCCCCGATGCCGACCAGGCTGTTGTCGCCGATGGTGCAGCCATGCAGCATGGCCTTGTGCCCCACGGTCACGCCTGTCCCGATCACCAGGGGCGAGCCGACGTCCGTATGCAGGATGCTGCCGTCCTGAATATTGCTGTCGCGGCCGATCACGATGGGATCATTGTCGCCTCGCAAAACCGTGTTGAACCAGATGCTGGCGCCGGGATGCAGAATCACATTCCCTAGGACCGTTGCATTCGGCGCGATCCAGTATTCGCCCTCCGGCGGAAGCTGTGGCTTGCTGTCGCCTAGACTGTAAACACTCATCCGAACACGCCCTATGTTTCAGAAAATGATGGCTTTAAGCCCTCATAAACTACGTTAGCATCATTCTGTTGATGCGATTCGAGGTCGCCATTTCGCCCCCGGATCCGAAGCCGGATCAAGCCCGGTCCGGTCAGATACTGGAGAATGCGCGTGGCGTGTTCGCGACCGGTTCCAGGACGACGCCTCTGCTGCGGCGACGACCCGGCGACTGATCCCGGCGGCCGCCGTCTGTTTCCGGCCCCTTCCTCCCCCACCGACGACCAAGGCGTGTCCCTGCCGGGCGCGCCTTTTTTCATGCCCTGGAGGCGTTCATGACCAAGCGTTCGGCCATCAAGCATCAAGTCCGTGAAGGCGTTCTGGACTCGCGGGAGTTCCTGCAGGACGCCAAGGTGCGGCGTTTGCCGCCCCGCAACGGCTGGTCTCCCTATCCCTCGAACGACGAACGTGACCAAGGCTACCTCAAGACGTTGAAGCCCAAGTCGGACGGCCAGGCCGAGCTGATGGACGCGGTCGACGCCCACAACCTGGTCCTGGCCCTGGGCCCGGCAGGCACCGGCAAGACCTATCTGGCCGTGGCCAAGGCGGTCGAGGCGCTGGAGGCCGGCAAGGTGGGCCGCATCGTCCTGAGCCGTCCCGCCGTCGAAGCCGGGGAGTCGATCGGCTTCCTGCCCGGCGACATGGAGGACAAGCTGGCCCCCTATCTGCGCCCCCTCTACGACGCCCTGTCGGACCGCCTCAGCATGAAGCGCGTCAAGGCCCTGATGGCTGAGGGTCTGATCGAGATCGCCCCCATCGGCTATATGCGTGGCCGCACCCTGAACAACGCCTTCATTGTCGTGGATGAGGCCCAGAACTGCACCTACGTCCAGCTCAAGATGCTGCTGACGCGGCTGGGCTGGCACTCGACCATGGTGGTGACCGGCGACCCGCAGCAGTCGGACCTTCTGCCCGGCGTGTCGGGCCTGTCGGACATCGCCGAGCGGCTGGAGGCCGTGCCGGAGATCGCCGTGGTCCGTCTGGCCGAACGCGACATCGTGCGCCATCCCCTGGTCGCGAGCATGATCGGCGTCCTGTAAGCCCCCCTAACAGGACGCGGATGCGGAAGAGGCCCGGCGAGCGATCGTCGGGCCTCTTTTCTTTACATGACGTCGGCCAGGGTCGCCTTGGGCTCATCCTTCTTGGGCGGCGTGATCACCCGACCGCCGATCCGGTCGATCAGGGCGAAGACGAAGGGATTGAGCGAGATCGACAGCAGGGCCGCCGCCAGGATCAGGTCGTGGGTCTCGCGGCTCATGGCGCCCAGGGACACCGAGATGGCGGCGAGGATGAAGGAGAATTCGCCGATCTGAGCCAGGGCGGCGGCGACGGTCAAGCTGGTCGGACGGTCCAGCTTGAAGGCCGTCGTGATGGCCAGGGCCGCCAGCGACTTGCCGACGATGACGATGCCCAGGACGCCCAGGACGGCCAGGGGCTCGCGCACCAGGATCATGGGGTCGAACAGCATGCCGACCGAGACGAAGAAGAGGACGGCGAAGGCGTCGCGCAGCGGCAGCGACCGCTCGGCCGCATTGTGGCCCAGGGGCGAGCTGTTCAGCACCAGTCCGGCCAGGAAGGCGCCCAGGGCGAAGGAATGGAACAGGTAGTAGGCGACCCAGGCGATGCCCAGGGCGATGGCCAGCACACCCAGGGTGAACAGTTCGCGCGACTTGGTGTGGGCGATCCGCACCAGCACCCAGGGCAGGACCTTGGCGCCGATCACCAACATGACGCTGACGAAGACCGCGACCTTGAGAAGGGTCCAGCCGATGGACTTGGCCAATTCGACACCGCTCAGCGTCTCGCCGGGCGCGATGATCAACAGCGGCATCATGACCAGGGCGACGACGATGACCAGGTCCTCGACGATCAGCCAGCCCATGGCGATGCGACCTGCGTCGCTCTTGAGCTGTTTACGCTCCTCGAGCGCGCGCAGCAGGACCACGGTCGAGGCCACGGACAAGGAGAAGCCCAGCAGCAGGGCCTCGACGTCGCCGAGGCCGAGCAGAAGACGCCCAAGACCCCAGCCGAGCACGGTCGCCGCGCCGATCTGAACCAGGGCGCCGGGAATGGCGACCTTGCGCACCTTCATCAGGTCCGCCGCCGAGAAGTGCAGCCCGACCCCGAACATCAGCAGGATCACGCCGATCTCGGCCAGTTGCGGCGCCAACTCCGTGTCGGCGACGAAACCGCCCGTGTAGGGACCGACGACGACCCCCGCCACCAGATAGCCGACCAGGGGCGACAGCTTAAGCCGATTGGCCAACATGCCGAACACGAAGGCGAGGACGAAGCCTCCGACCAGGGTGATGATCAGGCTGTCGGCATGCGGCATCGGCGCTCCTGCGTCGGTGAAGGTTCTTTTTGGACTGGAAACCTCAATCTGGGGGCGCAAGGCCGCCACGGCAAGGCTTTCATGCCCATTTTACCGGGATGAAACCGATATGAAACAGTCAAAGTTGCGTGCGCGACGACGGGTCGCGGAAGGCGAGGTGCGACGCCGGTTCCTTCTCCCCTTGCGGGAGAAGGTGGCCGAGCAGCGCGAGGTCGGATGAGGGGTTGCGCGGCGTTCAACTTGCGGCCTGACATCTCGTGTCGCGAGACCCCTCATCCGTCGACCTTCGGTCGCCACCTTCTCCCGCAAGGGGAGAAGGACATCCTTGGTGCGCTATCGCCCTTTGGGCTGCTTGAGCGCAGACGCCCGCCTCGCGACAACGCGGGCGGTGAGAAGGCTGGGCGGGGCGCCGGGACCTCGCCCGGAGTGGATATGGTTTTACCGTTTCGACGAAGGCCGACGCCCCGCGCGAAGAGTTGTTCATGAGCTCGGGGCAGGCGCCGGTCTTATCGGCTACCCCCGGCGCCCATGACGGGCAGGTCAGGCCGACGACCTGATCCTGGAACGGTCCGCGTAACCCCCGCGACCCTGACCGGGACCTCTATGGCGGACGGGTCGAACGCCCCGTCGCTAGGCCCCTGCGGCGTCTCATCTGAAGTGTGGCCTACCGCGCTTTGCGCTACTTGAGGCCACGATTGGAGGAAGCGTGTTCGCGCCGCCTCGCTTCTCACTCCTGAACCCTCGCCCCGGCCTGTCGCCGCCTTCCGCTGGGTGCTCCCTTGCCCGGCGCGCGCGACAGGAGGCCGACGGTCCGACAAGACCCCCGTTCTCTTCGCCCCCGCCGCCGCTTCGGTTCGCCGGCCGAGCGAGCCCTCCCTTGCGACGGGACAGGGTAAGCATGGGGCAGGTTGCGGGTGGGGCGAGGAGATGGGGGATGGCTGCGGGCGATCCTTTACGGTTTCAGGGATTGGCGGCGTGGGTTGTGCGTGTGGTTTCCTTCTCCCCTTGCGGGAGAAAGGTGGCAGCCGAAGGCTGACGGATGAGGGGTCTCGCGACACGTGCCGATGACCGGCCTTCATCCAACCGCCAGAAACCCCTCATCCGAGCCCTTTGGGCCCCCTTTCTCCCGCAAGGGGAGAAGGAAGAGATTTAAGCCCGAACGGCCCGGCTGGCGTCCACGCCCAGAGCCGTCAGAGCCGTCGCCGCGATGTGGTCGGCGTCGAGGCCGGCCTGGGCGTACATGACCTCGGGCTTGTCCTGGTCCTGGAAGACGTCGGGCAGGGTCAGGGTGCGGATCTTGAGGCCGGTGTCCAGAGCGCCCTTCTCGGCCAGCAGTTGCAGGACGAAGGCGCCGAAGCCGCCCATGGCGCCCTCTTCCACCGTGATCAGGCATTCGTGCTCGCGCGCCAGACGCAGGATCATGTCGGCGTCCAGCGGCTTGGCGAAGCGGGCGTCGGCCACGGTGGCCGAGACGCCGCGCGCGGCCAGCAGGTCGGCGGCCTTGAGCGATTCCTGCAGGCGGGTGCCCAGTGACAGGATGGCGACGGACGTGCCTTCGCGGACGATGCGGCCCTTGCCGATCTCCAGCGGGGCGGCCAGTTCGGGGATCTCGACGCCGACGCCGTCGCCGCGCGGATAGCGGAAGGCGCTGGGGCGGTCGTCGATGGCCAGGGAGGTCGAGATCATGGCGGCCAGTTCCGCCTCGTCAGCGGCGGCCATCAGCACCATGCCGGGCAGCGCCCCCATGAAGCCGATGTCGAACGACCCTGCGTGCGTCGCGCCGTCGGCGCCGACGAGCCCGGCGCGGTCCATGGCGAAGCGCACCGGCAGGGACTGGATGGCCACGTCGTGGACGACCTGGTCATAGCCGCGCTGCAGGAAGGTGGAATAGATGGCGCAGACCGGCTTGATCCCGTCCGCCGCCAGACCGGCGGCGAAGGTGACGGCGTGCTGCTCGGCGATGCCGACGTCGAAGGTCCGGTCGGGGAAGGCCTGGCCAAACAGGTCCAGACCGGTGCCCGAGGGCATGGCGGCGGTGATAGCCACCACCGTGGGATCGATCTGAGCGTGCTTGATCAGCTCTGTGCCGAAGACCTTGGTATAGCTGGGGGCGTTGGAGACCGACTTGCTCTGCTTGCCCGAGACCACGTCGAACTTGACCACCCCGTGATACTTGTCCGCGCTGTTCTCGGCGGGGGCGTAGCCCTTGCCCTTCTGCGTCACCACGTGGACCAGCACCGGACGGTCGGTGATGGCCGCCGCGTTCTTCAGGATGGGGACCAGGTTCTCCATGTCGTGACCGTCGATCGGCCCGATGTAGTAGAAGCCCAGTTCCTCGAAGAAGGTGCCGCCGACGATCATGCCGCGGGCGTATTCCTCGGCCTTGCGCGCCGCGTCGCGGAAGGGGCGCGGCATGTGGTCGACGAACTTCTTTCCGACCTTGCGGATGTTCTGATAGGCGCCGCCCGAGACCTGCTTGGCCAGATAGGCGCTCATGCCGCCGACGGGCGGGGCGATCGACATGTCGTTGTCGTTCAGCACCACCATCAGTTGGCCGTTGGTGGCCTCGGCGGCGTTGTTCATCGCCTCATAGGCCATGCCCGCCGACATGGAGCCGTCGCCGATGACGGCCACGACGCGGTTCTTCTCGCCCTTGGCGTCGCGCGCGGCGGCGAAGCCGAGCGCGGCCGAGATCGAGGTCGAGGCGTGGGCTGCGCCAAAGGGGTCGTATTCGCTCTCGGCCCGCTTGGTGAAGCCCGACAGGCCGCCGCCCTGACGCAGGGTGCGGATACGGTCGCGCCGCCCGGTCAGGATCTTGTGCGGATAGCACTGATGGCCAACGTCCCAGATCAGGATGTCCTTGGGCGTCTCGAACACATGATGCAGGGCCACGGTCAGCTCGACCACGCCCAGCGCCGAGCCCAGGTGGCCGCCGGTGACGGAGACGGCGTCGATGGTCTCGGCCCGCACCTCGTCCGCCAGCTGCTTCAGCTGATGAACGTCCAAGCCCCGCGTGTCGGCGGGAAACTTGACGGTGTCGAGAAGCGGGGTGTGGGGCATGGGTATCGGGGGCCTTTGACGCAGGACGTCATATTCTAACCCGCGGGAGGCGGGCGCGTTTCCTATCAGGACCGGCGTTTGAGCACAAAGTCCACGCTGGCCTTGAGGATTTCGGCCTCATGACCGAACAGGTCAAGGTGGGAGCGGGCCTGATCGGCCAGGTGCGCGACCCTCTGTCGCGCCGCCTCGACGCCCAGCAGGGTGACGAAGTTGGTCTTGCCGAGCGCCGCGTCCTTGCCGCCGGCGGCCTTGCCCATCTCTTCGGCCGAACCCTCCGCGTCCAGAACATCGTCGATGATCTGATAGGCCAGCCCCACGTCGTGGGCGAAGCTGGTCAGGGCGTGCCAGGCGTCTTCGCCGCCGCGCGAGATGATCAGCGGAATCTCGAAGGCGTAGGCGAACAGGGCGCCGGTCTTCAGGCGCTGCATCCGGGCCACGCCGCCGAGGTCGTCGCGGACGCCCAGCAGGTCGATCATCTGACCGCCAGCCATGCCGCGTGCGCCCGAGGCGAAGGACAGACGTCGCGCCAGCTCGCAACGGATCGTGGCATCGTCGTGGGTGTCTTCGTCCAGGATGATGTCGAAGGCGGCGGTCTGCAGCGCGTCGCCGGCCAGAATGGCGGTGGCCTCGTCATAGGCGATGTGCAGGGTCGGACGCCCACGACGCACGTCGTCATCGTCCATGGCCGGCAGGTCGTCATGCACCAGCGAATAGGCGTGGACGCATTCCAGGGCGCAGGCGGCGCGCAACACCGCGCGCTCGTCGACCTCCAGCATCCGGCCTGCCTCGATGGCGAAGAAGGGACGCAGCCGCTTGCCAGGACCAAGCGCGGCGTAGCGCATGGCCTCGGTCAGGCGGGCTTCGGGGCCGTCGGCGCGAGGCAGCAGTTCGTCCAGGGCGACGGTGACCAGATCGGCGATCTCGGCCACGCGGTCGATGACGGCCTGTTCCGGGGAGTTGGCGGCGAGCATGGTCAAAACAGTCTCCCGCCCAGCGGCAGGTCGCGGTCGACCCCGGCCAGGACGACATTTCCGTCCGCGTCGGGGAAACCCAGGGTCAGGACCTCGGACTTGACCGGGCCGATCTGACGCGGCGGGAAGTTGACCACCGCCGCGACCTTGCGGTCCTGAAGGTCGTCCAAGGTGTAGTGATGGGTGATCTGAGCCGAGGACTTCTTGACGCCGATCACGGGACCGAAGTCGATGGTCAGCTTGTAGGCGGGCTTGCGCGCCTCCGGGAAGGGCTCGGCCTTGATGATCTGGCCGATGCGGACATCGACCTTCATGAAGTCGTCGAAGCCGATCAGCGGCGCGATAGCGGCGTCGGACATCAGCCGAACTCGGCCGGCTCGACGCCCTTGGCCTGACCGTCAGCGCCGACGACGATCTTCTCAACGCGCAGCTGGGCGGCCTTGAGGCGGGCCTCGCAGTGGGCCTTCAGACGTGCGCCCTCTTCGTAGAGGGCGATGGACTCTTCCAGCGGGGCCTGGCCCGACTCCAGGCGCGAGACGATGCCCTCCAGACGCGACAGGGCGTCCTCGAAGCTGAGATCGGCGGAAACGGCGGGGGAAGCGGAGGCGTCGGTCATGATGCGGGCAACCTAGAGACGCCCGCGCGGCGCATCAACGACGAAAGGCGCTATATCCGTCACCCTCGGGCTTGTCCCGAGGGCCCATGTCGCCTCACTGTCTCGCTATGGAACGAGAACACCCGTTCATCGCCGCCTACATCGTGACCAACCGACCGTACGGAACCCTGTACGTCGGCGTGACGAGCAATCTCTATCAACGGGTTCAGCAGCATCGGGACGGCGCGTTTCCGGGCTTCACCAAGACGCATGATCTCAAAAGACTGGTCTGGTTCGAGCCCTTCGAGGCCATTACGGACGCGATCCGGCGCGAAAAGCTGATCAAACACTATGTGCGCGATTGGAAGATCAACCTGATCGAGCGGGACAACCGGCATTGGGAAGACCTGTCCCTGCCCTGGTTTGCAGCGTCGGTTTGGCGGCACGATCCCTAGACGTCGAGCCTGAGGCCGCGATAGGCCCTCGGGACAAGCCCGAGGGTGACGAACCCTTTCAGATTCAGCGCTTCTCGTAGCGACGCTGCGACCAGTATTTGAAGCCCTGGTTGTGGGCCAGACGCCAGCCGTGCGCCTTCAGCTTCTGGCCGACCATGTGGTTGAAATAGCCGTGGGCCAGAACCAGCACGTCCTGACCTTCGCCGGCGCGGGCGATCAGGATGCGAGCGGCCTGATCGGCGCGGACCTCGGCCTCGGCGCGGGTTTCCTGGCCTTCATGGTGGTTGAAGACGTGCCACCAGAAGCGCGAGATCACGCCCCAGTAGCGTGGCGACAGCTTGATCCACGACGGGAAGCGCGGCGGCGGCAGGGGCGCCTCGATGAACAGGGCGTCGACCAGAACCTCACGGTCGCGGGCCACGGCGCGGGCGGTTTCCTGGGCCCGCAGACGGGAGGAGGCGTAGATGGCGCCCGCGCCCTCTGCGGCGGCCAGCAGGGTCTGCGGCGGGGTCTGGCCGGCGCGCAGGCCGCCGACCTCATAACGACCCCACCAGTCACGGTATTGATCCGAGGTGATCATACATTTGCGCGACAGGGCCGGTTCGCCGTGTCGGGCCAGGATGATCGCGCCGACAGCCGGCTCCGCCTGGGCGGCGCGGGGCGCCTCATTGGGCGTCGATGCTGCGGATTCGGTGTGTGTCATGAGAGCGGGAGACGTCATAGCACGGGGAGCAGCCTTTGAAATCAAGGCTTTGGCGTCCCTCAATCCCCCCGATTGCGGTTGACGGGGCAGGCATGTCGTCCGCCCCTTGGAAGATGGTGGTAGCTCCCGCCGCGCGCCCCTGCAACCACCAAGCGATGACAGCCTCGCGAGCGGGCTCTACGGCCTCGACCGCCGCGTCTCACGGCGCTATGGCCGAAGTCATGACCGAGCCCGTGATCCGCCCCGCCCGACCCGACGACGCCGCCGCTCTGGCCGTGCTGGGCCGACAGACCTTCGTGGACACCTTTGTCACCGGTTTCGGCATCCCCTACCCTGCCGACGACCTGGCCGCCTTCCTCGACAAGAGCTTCAGCGTCGAGACCATCCAGACCAAACTGGCCGAGCCTGGCGCCGCCTGGTGGGTGGCCGACCGCGACGGCGAGATCCTGGGCTTCGCCAACACCGGCCCGAACACCCTGCCCCATCCCGACGCGCGCCCCGGAAACGCCGAACTGCGCCGCCTCTACATCGGACGCGACGCGCAAGGCCTGGGGCTGGGCACCAAGCTATTGAAGCTGGCCCTGGAATGGATGGAGGCCAATACCGACGGCCCCCTGTGGGTCGGCGTCTGGAGCGGCAACGAAAAGGCCCAGAAGCTGTATGCCGCCTATGGTTTCGCGAAGGCTGGCGAATACGACTATCCGGTCGGCGCCTGGAACGACCACGAGTTCATCTTGCGGCGGGGCTGATCGCGGCCCAGTCTGATCCCATGCTCCTGCCCTTCTTCACCGCCCTGCGCGAAGCGCGTGTTCCCGTTTCGCTGAAGGAATGGCTCCATCTGATGGAGGCCATGGACAAAGACGTGGCCGGGCGGGAGGTCGAGGCCTTTTACCATCTGTCGCGAGCGGTGCTGGTCAAGGACGAGAAACACTATGACCGCTTCGATCAGGTGTTCGCCAAGGTGTTCAAGGGGCTGGAGACGGTCGGGGCGGGCGAGGACCTGACCACCGATATTCCCGAGGACTGGCTGCGGCTGCTGACCGAGAAGTTCCTGACCGACGAGGAGAAGGCCCAGATCGGGGCCCTGGGCGGCTTCGACAAGCTGATGGAGACGCTGAAACAGCGTCTGGAAGAGCAGAAGGGCCGGCATGAGGGCGGCAACCGCTGGATCGGCACGGGCGGGACCAGCCCCTTTGGCCACGGCGGCTATAATCCCGAGGGCGTGCGCATCGGCGGCCCCGGAAAACATGGCCGCGCGGTCAAGGTCTGGGAAAAGCGCGAATACAGGAACCTGGACGACACGGTCGAGCTGGGCACCCGCAACATCAAGGTCGCCCTGCGTCGTCTGCGCCGCTTTGCCCGCGAAGGCGCGGCTGAAGAACTGGACATGGACGGCACCATCGACGGCACGGCGCGTCAGGGCTGGCTGGACATCCAGATGCGGCCCGAGCGGCGCAACACCATCAAGGTCCTGCTGTTCCTCGACATCGGCGGCTCGATGGATGGCCATATCAAGCTGTGCGAGGAGCTGTTCTCGGCGGCCAGGACCGAGTTCAAGAACCTGGAATTCTTCTACTTCCACAACTGCCTCTACGAGGGGGTGTGGAAGGACAATCGGCGGCGTCACAACGAGAAGATCCCGACCTGGGACGTGCTGAACAAATACCCCGGCGACTGGCGCGCCATCTTCGTCGGCGACGCCACCATGTCCCCCTATGAGATCACCATGCCGGGCGGCTCGGTCGAGCACTGGAACGAGGAGGCCGGCGCCGTCTGGCTGAAACGCGCCCGTCAGCAGTGGGACAAGTCGGTGTGGCTGAACCCCGTCACCGAGCGTTACTGGAGCTACACCCAGTCAGTCGGCCTGATCCGCGAAGTCATGGACCAGAGGATGTTTCCCCTGACGCTGGACGGGCTGGACAAGGCCATGCGGGCGCTGACACGCTAGGGCCCTGATCCAGGAGGGACGCGATGACGACGGCTCTGCTCTTCGCCTTGGTATTGCAACAGGCCGCGCCCAGCGTGGTTTGGTCCGACGATCCGCCCGCCCCCGTCGAAGAGGTCGTCGAGGCGGCGCCGGCGCCGGTCCTGCCCGCCCACGCCCTGGCCGATCCCTATGGCTGGGAGCGGTCGCAATGCAGCCCCTTCATCCGCAAGGACGAACCGCTGGAGCATTGCCAGGCCCGAGTGCGGGTGACGCTGGCCGCCGCCATGGGAGACCAGTTGCCCGAGGCCCTGCGTCCATCGAAGGCGCTGGAGAACTGCACCCCCGGCACGGCTGCCAACGGCTACGCCATGCAGTGCGGACCTCGACCCGTCGCGGCCCTGGGCGCGCCGACGCCACTGGAAAAGGTTTGCGACAACCGACCGCAACGCACCGCCAGCGGAGCCATCGCCTTCAACAGCGAGTGCCGACCGGCGCCAGGCGAAGCGCGTGAAGCGGACGGCTTGCGCATTCGCCTGGGCGGCGACTGAGGCCTGCTGGGGTCGCTGCGACGAAACCTAGTCGACGCTCATAACGCCGAAGGCCGGCCTGATGCCCACCGCCGTCTCCTGTCGGAAGAAATAGCGACCGGGATGGAGGAAGAACGTCGCCTCTGCCGCGCCCGACGTCAGCAGATAGTGGTCGGCGGGCGGCCCTGCCGTCCCCTCCTGCAGGGGCAGGGCCTGCACCAGCGCCAGTTCGTCCAGAGGCGGGACCGAAATCGCGACGCGTCGGCGCTCGGGATCCGCCGCCAGCCAGCCGGGACGACCCGCGACCGGCGCCATGCGGGGATGAAAGACCGAAAGATCCATCTTTCCGACATAGGCGGGCGAGGCCACGATCTCGCCCGCTCGCGACACCACGATGGGCCTGTCAGGCGCAAAACGGTCCAGAACAGCCGCCACATGCGGCGCATCGTTGTCAGACGCGATCGCCGGCCAGTTCATCGACTGCTCGATCGTCAGCGGATCAATGCCGGTCTTGGCCTTGAGACGCGCGGCGAACCATGTTCCGCCTCGGCCCGGCTTCTCAAGCGCATGGCTGTAGCCGACAAAGACAAAGACGCGCGCTTCGGGATGGCCGGACAGGATGTTGGCGATCAGGTTGTCGGCCTGGGCCTCTTCCCGAGCGGCGATACGCAATGCGCCGTCGGCGTCGTCAGGCGCGTTCTGATCGAAACGTTGCTCATAGTCCGCAAAGCGATAGCCGAGCCGCGCCGCTTCCCGGACCATTTCAGCGAAGACGGGATCATGGGTGTAGTAGCCGTAGCTGGACAGAAACGGCGCGCCCCTGACGTAGCTGCTTATCCGGACATGGGGGTCAGGCTGCGGCGATGTAAAGGTCTCCGCCGCGAACCAGTCATACCCGAGCGGGCGCAGCGCGCGCATCACCCGAGCGGCGAAGGCGCGATGCCCCGACACATTATGCGCCTCGTTGAGTATGACGATACGCGTGTCGCGCGCGGCCTCCACGATGGCCTCAATCGCATCGCGCGCCACGGCGTCATCGAGATCGGGACGAGCGAGCGAAGGATGCGGGGGGCGTTCCATCATCCCGACGGCGGTGGCTTCGTCGCCCAAAAAGGACGCGAACTGGCTCAGCATCTGGCGCGCCGCCTCATCCCCGGCTTCCGCCTTCGCCTTCAGCTCCAGATAGGTCGGCAGGTAGCGCCCCTCGGCGTAGAAGCGATCATTGCTCGACAAGGCTTCCTGTGAAATCGCCGGCGCCCCATGGGCAAACCCCAGACCGGCGGCCGCCAACAAAACAGATCGACGCGGCACCATGGCCCAACCCCATCCCGACACTTCACATGACGGTCAGCCTAGAGGCTTCATAAAGCTTGGCAATAAAAAGCGCCCCGCAGACCCTTTCGCCGCGACTGACGCAGGCACTAGAGCGAACATGAAAAGGCCGCCGCCCCCACCGGGAGCGACGGCCTGATCGGTGCAAACGGAGGCTAGTTACGCTTGTCGCGCAGGGTGTCCTTGAGGCCGCCGACGGCGTTCTGGACCTTGCCGGCGACCTGATCGGCGCGGCCTTCGGCTTTCAGCTTTTCATCGCCGGTCAGCTTGCCGGCGGCTTCCTTGATCTTGCCGCCGATGTTCCTGGCGGCGCCTTCGACACGGTCATGATCAGGCATGGGAACCCTCTGTGCTGACGCCGTCGGACTGACGACGCTTCGACAGAAACAACCATTCGCCGCAGGGGCGGTTCCCTAAATTCGTGAGCGCAGCCACTTGGCCACGGCCCAGGCGTGGGCTTCGTGGCGCAGGCGAGAGACGGCTTCCAGCGGGTCCAGCCAGACCAGTTCGTGATCGGCCTCGCACTGGGTCGTGGCGTCGAAACCGGCCAGGCGCACGGTCCAGAAACCGCCGGCGTTGTTGACGGGCGAACCGTCGGTGCGCTGGAAATACTGGGCGGCTTCGACCAGGCGGTCCTCGGGCTGGACGATCAGTCCGGTTTCCTCGGCGAACTCGCGCACCAGGGCCTGCTGCTCGCTTTCCTCGCCATCGACGGCGCCGCCGGGCAGGTCGAAATAGCTGCCCTCGCCGCGGTCGACGCGCACGCAGGCCAACTTGCCATCCTGTTCAACCAGACCAAAGGCGGCAGGGCGGTGGAGGTAGTCGAGGCCCGGACGGGCCGTTCCAAACTGAAGCTTCATTGACGCAGACTAACGCGCGGTCACGCCGATGCGAAAGACCTAAAGATCAAAGACCAGTTGCGCCCGCACGCCAGGATGATCGGCGTCGAACTCGACCGTCGAGCGCAGGCCGCCAGCCATGGCGGACACGATCTTGGAACCCAGGCCAGTGCCCTTGGGGGCGCCGTCGCCTAGACCCGGCCCGTCATCCTCAACGGTCAACATGGCCCGCCCTTCGGCGGCCGTTTCCAGCACCACGCGGATCTCGCCGCCCTCGCCCGGCGCATAGGCGTATTTGACGGCGTTGGTGACCAGTTCGGTGACGATGACGCCCAGGGAAACGGCCTGATCCGTGGTCACCCGCATGTGCTCCGCGCGCAGGGTGAGGCGCGGCGAGGTCTCGTCCCCTCCCGCGCCGGGCCCGACCGACTTGCCCAGTTCCTCGACCAGACCGATCAGGTACTCGTCCATGGCCACGGTGGCGAGGTCCGACGAGGTGTAGAGGCGGCGGTGGACGTGGGCCACGGCCTCGATCCGCACCTGGGCCTCGCGCAGGGCCGAACGTGCGCCCTCGTCGGCCAGTTGGCGCAATTGCAGGGAGATGAAGCTGGACACCAGTTGCAGCGAGTTGCCGACGCGGTGATTGACCTCGCGCAGCATGGCCTCGGCGCGGTCGCGGGCCAGACGGACCTCTTCCTGGGCCAGCTCGTTCTCGCGTTCCAGGCGACGGCGCAGCAGGGCGTCCTCGATCGCCGAGCGCAGCAGGGCGGTGAAGTCCTCGGACACGTCCTTGATGACATAGTCGGCGGCGCCGGCGCGCAGGGCGGCCACGGCGATGCGCCCGTCCTGGGCCCCGGTGACATAGACCACCGGCGGCGGACTGGGCAGATCCAAAATATCCGGCAGGACGTCCAGGCCCTCCCGGCCCGGCATGTAGTGATCCAAGGCGCAGACGTCGAACACACCCGCCTGCAGGGCGGCGTAGCCGGCGTCGGCGTCGGGCGCGCAGGTCACCTCATAGCCATGCCGCCCCAGCTCCTTCTGGACCAGACGCGACAGGCCGCGGTCATCGTCGATGTAGAGTAGGCGGATCGCGGCGCTCAAATCTCGGGCGCCTGCATGACGGAGAGGAAGAGACCCAGTTGCTGGATGGCGCCAGCGAAGGCTTCATAGTCCACCGGCTTGGTGATGTAGACGTTGCAGCCCAGATCGTAGCAACGCTGGATTTCCACCTTGTCATCGGTCGTGGTCAGGATGACGACGGGGGCGCGGCGCAGGCGCTCGTCCGACTTCACCTTCTCCAGAATGTCGGTGCCCGACATGTCCGGCAGGTTGAGGTCCAGCAGGATCAGCAGCGGGCCGTGGGCGCGAACCTCGTCGCTGAACAGATAGTCCAGCGCGGCGTCGCCGTGATCGAAGTGAACGATGTCGTTGGCGATGTTGGCGCGGCGGATGTTCTTTTCGATGAGCTTGGCGTGGCCGTGGTCATCCTCGACCATGACGATCTTCACGGAATGGCTCATAGATTGTCTCCCGCTTCCCCCGGCACGATCAAGCGTGTGGGGAATTTCAGATGGAATGTCGAGCCTTGTCCCAGCTCGGACTCCAGGGTGATGACGCCCCCCAGACGACGCACGCTGTTACGCACAAAGGCCAGACCCAGGCCCTCGCCCGGCAGGTCCTGTTTCCCAGCGCGGCGGAACAGTTCGAAGATGCGTTCATGGTCGCGCTCAGACACGCCGCGCCCATTGTCAGTGATGCGATATTGAAGCCGTCCGTCGTCGGCCGTCTCGCCCTCGACGATGATCCGGATGGGTCGGCCCGGCTCTCGATACTTGACCGCATTATCGAGCAGGTTGCCGAAAATCTGCTCGATCGACAGCCGATCGCTTTCCAACGCGGGCAGGTCACGCACGACGATCTCGCCGCCGGCCTCGCTGGCCTGATGGTGCAGGCTGTCAGCAATGGACTGGACCAGGTCGGTCATGGGCAGGATCTCGGGAACCAGGGCCCGGCGGCCTTCGCGCGATAGCTTGAGGATGGCGTTGATCAGCCGGTCCATCTTGGCGGTCGAGGCCCGGATGAAGCCGACGGCCTCTGGCACGTCCTCGCGTACGGCCCGGATCGCTTCGGGCTCGATAGCGTCGGGGTGGGTCCGAGCCAGGGAGGTCAGCTGATGGTCAAAGATCTTGCCGACCTGCTCCAGCTCAGAGGTATAGCCCATGACGTTGACCAGCGGCGACCGCAGGTCATGGCTGACGATATAGGCGAAGCGCTGGATTTCCTCGTTGGCGCGGGTCAGCTCGGCCGTGCGGTCGAGGACCTGATTTTCCAGCCCGGCGTTGACCCGATCCAGTTCCAGATGGGCCGCCTCGATCTCCTCGACATAACGCCGCACCAGCCAGACGCTGATGCCCGCCAGGATCAGGATCAGGACGGCGGCCAGGGCGTTGACCGACACGGTCACCGCCGAGGCGCGCTCGGACTGTCGCGTGCGCTCAACCAGACGCCGGGCCTCGATCGCATCAATGGCGGTCAGCTCGACCCGCATCTGATCCATCAGGGCCTTGCCCTGACCGCTGCGGATCAGTGACACCGCCTCGCCGATCCGACCCATGCGGGTCAGGGCGATGGTGTTGTCCATCAGGGTCATCCGCTGCTGATACAGCCCCCGGACGCGGCTCAGACGGGGGGTCAGCTCCGGGTCGCCGTCGGTCAGATCGTCGAGCCTGGACAAGACGCCGGGCAGTTCGGCCACGGCCCTGGCGTGCACGCTCAGATACTCGGGCCGCGCTGTCAGCATGAAGCCGCGCTGGCCGGTTTCGGCGTCGACCAGTAGGCTGAGCATGTCCTTGGCCGCCAGCCGGACCTGCTGGCTGTGATCGACCGTGTCGTTATAGGCCGTGGTCCGCTGGATCATGACGAAGGTGGCCGCGTTCACCGCCAGCAGCAGCAGGATGGCCAAGGCCAACAGGGCGATGATCGAACGACTGAGGGTCGGCGTGCGCAGAAAGGCGCCAAGGGTCCGCAGGGCCGGCCGAATTCGTTTCATGGACGCCAGCTTATCGACCCAACCCCTTGAGTCCAGTCGTTAACCTCGAAGTCGATCAGACCGTGCCGACCGTGCGCAGCCGCGCCTTGGGATGGACTTCGTTCTGGCTCATCACCACGGTCTGACCGCGGAAACGCTCGATGATGGAGCGGACATAGGGGCGAACCTGCGGCCCGGTCAGCAAGACCGGGTTCTCCCCCGCCATGGCGGCGCGCTCGAAGGTGTCGCGCACCCCCCGGATGAAATCCTGAAGACGGCTGGGAGCCATGGCCAGTTGCTTGTCCTCGCCGGGACCGATCAGGCTCTCGGCGAAGGCCTGTTCCCAGTCCGGCGACAGGGTGACGATCGGCAGGGCGCCGTCGTCGCCGCGGTTGGCCCAGCACAGCTGACGCGCCAGGCGGGTGCGGACATGCTCGACCAGGGTGGTGACGCTGGTGGTGTGGGGCGCGGCCTCGGCCAAACCTTCGAGAATGGCGGGCAGGTCGCGGATCGAGACCTTCTCGCGCAGCAGGCTCTGCAGCACGCGCTGCAGGGTGGTGACGGTGACCACGCCGGGGATCAGTTCCTCGACCAGCTTCTTCTCTTCGCCGTTCAGTTCGTTGAGCAGCTTCTGCACCTCGGCGTAGGACAGCAGCTCGGCCATGTTCTCCTTGAGGATCTCGGTCAGATGCGTGGTCAGCACCGTCGAGGGATCGACCAGGGTGTAGCCGCGGAAGGTGGCTTCCTCGCGCAGGGATTCGTCGATCCAGGTGGCGGGCAGGCCGAAGGCGGGCTCGCGCGTGTGCTCGCCGGGCAGTTCGACCTGACGGCCTGCCGGGTCCATGGCCATCAGCGACGACAGACGCACCTCGCCGGCCCCGGCCTCCATCTCCTTGATGCGGATGGCGTAGCCCTGATTGGGCAGGCGCATGTTGTCGAGGATGCGCACGCTGGGCATGACGAAACCATACTCCTGGGCCAGCGAGCGGCGCAGGGCGCGGATCTGATCGGTCAGGCGGCGGCCTTCCAGGTCGTTGATCAGCGACAGCAGGGCGTAGCCCAGCTCGATCTTGACCTCGTCGATGGTCAGGGCGGTCGAGATCGGCTCCTCGACGTCCTCCTTGGGCTTGGCGTCGACGACCTCGACCGGCGCCGGTTTGAGGCGGTCGCGGCCCAGCTTCCACGCCATGAAGCCCGAGCCCAGGGCCAGGGCGGCGAAGGGGATCAGCGGCATGCCGGGGATCAGGCCAATCAGGCCCGCCGCGCCGGAGACCACGCCCAGGCTGACCGGGTTGCTGGCCAACTGGCTGACCAGGGCCTTGTCGGCCGAACCTTCAACGCCCGCCTTCGACACCAGGAAGCCGGCGGCGACCGAGACGATGATGGCCGGGATCTGGGTCACCAGACCGTCGCCGACGGTCAGCTGGACATAGGTGTTGGCCGCCTCGCCCACCGGCATGCCATGCTGCGTCACCCCGATCAGCAGGCCGCCGATGGCGTTGATGAAGGTGATGATCAGGCCCGCCACGGCGTCGCCGCGCACGAATTTGGACGCACCGTCCATGGCCCCGAAGAAGGTGGATTCCTGTTCCAGCTCCTTGCGGCGCAGCTTGGCCTGGTCCTCGGTGATCAGGCCCGACGACAGGTCGGCGTCGATAGCCATCTGCTTGCCCGGCATGGAGTCCAGGGTGAAGCGGGCCGAGACCTCGGCGATACGGGTCGAACCCTTGGTGATGACGACGAAGTTCACCACCAGGATGATGGCGAAGATGATCACCCCGATGATGAAGTTGCCGCCCATCATCAGCTCGCCAAAGGCGTTGATGACCTGACCGGCGCTGTCGTGGCCTTCCTGACCGTGGGTCAGGATCAGGCGCGTTGAGGCCAGGTTGAGCCCCAGTCGATACAGGGTCGAAACCAGCAGGACCGTGGGGAAGATGGCGAAGTCCAGCGGCCGCTTCATCATCACGGCCGTCATCAGGATCAGCACGCTGGACACCAGCGAGATCGCCAGCAGCAGATCCAGAAGCATCTTCGGGATCGGCAAAATCAGCAGCATGATGACCGCGATCACGCCGACCGCCAGCCCCACATCGCCGCGCAGCAGCCAGCCGAGCGCATCGCGCCCGGTGGGGCGCGCGTAGCCGTCCTTCATCAGGATCGGCGCATCAACCATGGCGGCGGACGAAGATCATCCCGCCTGATGACAGGATTCGCGTGGTCTCAGCCATGGCCCAGCGCCTTGAGCGCCAGACGGGTGGCGTCGGCGATGACCGCTTCGCGCTGGGCGTCCGTCGACTCCCGCGTGGCGTGGAAATAGACGGCGATGACCACCGGAGCGCCGGTAGGCGGCTGGATCAGGCCGATGTCGTTGGTCGGGCCATAGCCGCCGGTGCCGGTCTTGTGCGCCACGGTCCAGCCCGAAGGGACGCCCGCCTTGATGCGGCCCTGCCCCGTCGGCGTCTGGGTCATCCAGCGCATCAGCAGGGCCTTGGACGCCGCGTTCAGAGGCGTTTCAGGCGACACCAGCAGCCGGCTGATGTTCTGCACCGACTGGATCGGGGTGATAGTGTCCTTGTCGCCGTCGGCGCGGTTCATCTCGGGCTCGAGACGGTCGACGCGGGTGCTGCCGTCGCCGATGCCGCGATAGAAGGCACGCAGGGTCTCCAGCCCGCCCATCTCGCGGATCAGGATGTTGGCGGCGGGATTGTCGCTCAGCTCGACCGTGGCCTGCATCAGTTGCTCGACCGTCAGGGTCGAACCGACCGCCTTTTCCGTGGTCGGAGCGTGGTTGATCATGTCGGCGGCGGTGATGGCGACGGCGCGATCCAGCCGTTCCTGCCCCGCCTGGACGCGCAATAGGGTGGCGGCGGCCAGATACATCTTGAAGGTCGAGCAATAGACGAAGCGCTCGTCGCCGCGCCAAGCGGCGTTCACACCGCCCGAGGCGATGGCCAGGCCCAGACGGCCGCCGTAGCGGGCTTCCAGATCCGACAGGTCCAGATCCAGGGTTCCGGCGTCCTCGACGGCGGCGTCCAGATCGGTCTCGGCCGACTTCACCTCGCGCGAGCAGGCGGCCAACGCCAGCGCCCCGGCGCCCAGCAGAACCGTCCGGCGGTCGGCGCGCATGGCCCTAGCCCGCCGCGCCATAGGCAGCGGCGACGCCCGATTGCGGGGCGGGGATGGCCGTGCCGTCGTCGGCGTATTCGTTCAGCTTGTTGCGCAGGGTGCGGATCGAGATGCCCAGGATGTTAGCCGCATGGGTGCGGTTGCCGAGGCAATGGTTCAGGGTGTCAAGGATCAGGGTCTTTTCCATCTCGGCCACGGTCTGACCGACGAAGCTGCGGGTCATGGCGTCGGCCATCTGGGCCGCATGACCGGCGACGCCGGCGTCATAGACCGAGGCGGTCGGCGACGGCGCGGCCGAGCCGCCTTCCAGCAAGGGGCGGCCGTCCGGCAGGCGGATGGCGTCCACGTCGATCTCAGGCCCCGTCGCCAGCAGGACGGCGCGGTGCATGGCGTTTTCCAGTTCCCGCACGTTGCCGGGCCAGCGGTGGCCGGCCAGGGCGCGGCGGGCCTCGACCGAGATCGGGCGCGGCGACACGCCGTTGGCGGCGGCGTATTTGCGGATGAAGTGGTCGCACAGGACGGCGATGTCGCCTGGACGTTCGCGCAAGCTCGGCAGGCGCAGGTTCACCACGTTCAGGCGATACAGCAGGTCTTCGCGGAACGTCCCCTCGGCCACGGCCTTGGCCAGGTCGCGGTTCGAGGTGGCGATGATGCGGATATTGACCGGCACGGGCTTGGAGCCGCCGACGCGGTCGATCACCCGTTCCTGAATGGCGCGCAGCAGCTTGGCCTGCAGGCGGGCGTCCATCTCGCTGATTTCGTCCAGCAGAAGCGTGCCGCCGTCGGCCTCCTCGAACTTGCCGATGCGGCGGGCCACGGCGCCGGTGAAGGCGCCCTTCTCGTGGCCGAACAACTCGGATTCCAGCAGGTTGTCGGGAATGGCGGCGCAGTTGACGCTGATGAAGGGCTTGTCGGCGCGCTTGGACCCGGTGTGCAGGTGACGGGCCATCACCTCCTTGCCGACGCCGCTTTCACCGGTGATCAGGATGGAGGCTTCCGAGCGCGCCACCTGATCGGCCAGGCCGATGACGGCCTTCATCGCCGGGTCGGCCGAAATCATCGGGCGCTCGTCGTCGGCCACGGCCGACAGGACGGCCGCGATCAGGTCCGCCTCGGGCGGCAGGGGGATGAACTCCTTGGCCCCGGCGCGGATGGCGTCGGCGGCTTCGCGGGCGTCGGCGTCCACGCCGCAGGCCACGATCGGCACATGGATGCGCTCGACCTCGTTGGCGGCGATCAGGGCGGCGATGTCGATGCGGTAGTCGACCATCATCAGGTCGGCCCCCTGCCCGCGCCGCAGTTGCTCCGTCGCCTGATCGGCGCGCTCGACGTGCTGGACCTTGGCGCCGTGCGCCATGGCCATCTTCACCGCCGTCGCCAGCTGTCCGCTGAGCCTGCCAACCACCAGAAGCCGCATGGGTCTTCTCCTCTAGATCGCTACTACGAAAACCCGGCAGCCGATCAGGCGCCCGAGTCCTCGGTCTTGATGATTTCCGTCATGGTCACGCCCAGGCGATCCTCGACGACGACGACCTCCCCGCGCGCGACCAGACGGTTGTTGACGAAGATGTCGATGGCCTCGCCGACCTTGCGGTCCAGTTCCAGCACCGAGCCGCGGTTCAGTTTCAGCAACTGGGCGACCGACATGTGGGCCTTGCCCAGGACGGCCGAGATGTTGACCGGGACGTCGAAGACGGTGGCCAGGTCGGCGGCCGATTTGTCGCCGCCCTCGTCAGCGATGTTCAGAGCGGTGGAGTCGCCGAACTCTTCCAGGGCGAGATCGTCGGTGGCCATCAGAAGGCGCTCCTGTCGAGGGATTCAGCATGACCGGCCTCGGCCGCGAGCGCGGCCTCCAGGGCGGCGGAGACACGGGCGGCGACGCCCTCGGGATCAAACTCGGCACGGCCGTCAGCCCATTCCAGAGCGAAGGCGGCAGCGGGGGCGCCGGCGTCCTCGCGGAAGGCGATCAGGCCGGTGAAGCCGGCGTCGGCGCACAGGGCCTCGACATGGGCGCGGGTCGCCTCGTCCAGGCCGGAGGCGCGGACCAGCAGGCGCGGCGAGGCGTCGATCTCCTGCCCCAGTTGTTCGATGGCGGCTTCCAGCGGGCGTCGCGGAAAACGGTCGAAGGCGGCGGAGGCCAGAACGCGAGCAGCGGCGACCGACAGCTCGGCCGACTGGCGACGATGGGCCTCGGCGATGGTGCTCAGCGCGCCCGCCGCATGGGCGGCGTGCTGGGCCAGGGTCGACAGGGCGTCGGCGCGCAGGGCCTCGACTTCGGCCAGGGCCTGCTGACGCGCTTCCAGACGGGCCTGAGCGACCAGGGCGTCGACCTCGGCCGGGGCGAAGGATCGCTTCACCGGCTGCCAGGCCGAGGGCCGCACGACATCGCCCGAAGCGTCGAACTCGGTGTCGAAGATAAAGGGGCGCGCGGTGGAGGGGATGCCGGTCATGTCAGTAGATCAACTCGTCGTCGCCGCTCTGGCCGGCCAGCATGATGTCGCCGCGCGCGGCCAGGTCCTTGGCCACCTGGACCATGGTCATCTGGGCCGCATCGACGTCCTTGAGGCGCACAGGGCCCATCGACTCCATGTCCTCGCGCATGATCTTCGAGGCGCGCTCGGACATGTTGGAGAAGAACATGTCGCGCAGGGATTCCGAGGCGCCCTTCAGCGCCAGGCCCAGTTGATCCTTCTCGACCGCGCGCAGCAGGGTCTGCACGCCGCCGGGGTCCAGCTTGGACAGGTCCTCGAAGACGAACATCAGCGAGCGAATGCGCTCGGCGGAATCGCGGCTGCGTTCCTCCAGGGCGCCGATGAAGCGGGCCTCGGTCTGGCGGTCGAAGCTGTTGAAGATGTCGGCCATCAGTTCATGGCTGTCGCGCTTGGAGGTCCGCGCCAGGTTGGACATGAACTCGGTGCGCAGGGTCTGCTCGATCTTGTCGAGGATGTCGCGCTGCACCGGCTCCATGCGCAGCATGCGCTGAACGCATTCCAGAGCGAAGTCTTCCGGCAGGGCCGTCAAGACGCGCGAGGCGTGGTCGGGCTTGACCTTGGACAGGACCACCGCGACCGTCTGCGGATATTCGTTCTTCAGATAGTTGGCGAGGACCGCCTCGTTCACATTGCCGAGCTTGTCCCACATGGTCCGACCGGCGGGGCCGCGGATTTCCTCCATCAGGGCGTCGACGCGGTCGCCGGGCATGAAGGAGGCCAGCAGGCGCTGGGTCTGCTCGTAGCTGCCCATCAGGGCGCCCGCGCCGCCGATGCCCGAAACGAATTCGACCAGGACTTCCTCGACCACCTGAGCCGCCACGGTGCCGAGGCCGGCCATGGCCTGGGAGACCTCCTTGATCTCCTCCTCGTCGAGTTGCTGCCACAGGATGGTGTGCTCTTCGCCCAGCGACAGCAGGACCACGGCCGCCTTTTCAGGCCCCGACAGCTTGCGAATATCGTCGATCGCGCCCTTTTTGCTCACCAGACGGGTCATTAGCTTTCATGCACCCAGGAGCGGAGGATCGCCGTCGATTCCTCGGGGTGGGTGTCCACGAAGTCGGCGACCTTCTTGATCGAAGAAGCCTTCACCTGGCCCTCGATACGGGCGATGTCGAGGCGTTGATCCATCTCGCTGGGACCAGCCAGCATCTGGGGCTGGCCCGGCAGAACCCCGCCGACCAACTGAGTGTCCAGCGGCGTGACCGGCAGGCCGTTGGCGCCGACCAGGGCGGACGTCGCTGCCCCGCCCGTCGCCGCCTTCAGCAGCGGCCGCACGACGAAGAAGATCAGCAGGAAGCCGGTGATCACCAGCACCAGCAGCTCGACGCCGCGCATGATGTCGTTCTTGTCGAAGTTGAACATCGACGAGCCTTCGTCCGCGCCCGGCGCCGCCGAGGGCTCGCGGTTGAAGCGGACGTTGACCACCTCGATCTTGTCGCCGCGCGTCTCGTCGATGCCGACGGCGGCGGCGACCAGGGTCTTGATCTGCTGCACTTCTTCGGCGGTGCGCGGGGCGTAGGTCGGCTCGCCCTTGCCGTCGGCGGCGGGGGTGTATTTGCCGTCCACGGCGACCGAGACCGACAGCTTCTTGACCTCGCCCGGTTCCTTGACCGTCGTGGTGGTGGTGTTGGAGATCTCGTAGTTGGTCGTCTCGGTGTTTTCCGAGTTGGTCGAGCCGACCGGCGTGGTGTTCGGGGCCGCGCCGCCGGGGATGTTGTTGGTGGCGGTGACGCCGCCATCGGCCTGACCCGTGGTGTCCTGCGACTGCGAGCCGTTGGTCGAGGTCGAGCGGACGACCTGGCCGTCGGGATCGAACTTCTGTTCCTGGGTGGTCGAGCGGCTGTGGTCGATATCGGCGGTGACCTGGACGCGGGCCGCGCCGGCGCCGACGACGCCCTCAACGATGTCCTTGATGCGGGTCTGCAGCTGGGACTCGGTCGTGGCCTTGGCGGCCTCGGCGTTGGCCGAGGTGAAGCCTGTGTCTTCCGAACCCGCCGCCAGGGTGCGGTTGGACTGGTCCGTGACCGTGACCTTGTCCGGCTTCAGGTTCGGCACCGACGAGGCGACGACATTGCGGATGGCGCGAACCTGATCGCCGCTGAGGTCGCGACCACCGACACCCACAACCACGGCGGCGGTCGGGTCGGTAGCGGCGGCCTGGAACATTTCGCGGCGCGGCATGGTGATGTGGACGCGGGCCGAGGTGATGCCGCGCATCGACATGATGGTGCGCGACAACTCGCCTTGCAGAGCGCGCTGCTCGTTCAGGTTCTGCTGAAACTCGGTCTGGCCCAGGACCGACTGGTTGTCGAAAATCTCGTAGCCGACGCTGCCCGAGGTCACGAGCCCCTTGCCCGCCAGCATCAGGCGCGCCGTGCCGACCTCGTCGCGGCTGACGAAGATGGTCGAGCCGTCGCCCTTGGACGAATATTTGATGCCGGCCTGATCCAGGGCGGCGCTGATCTCGGAGGCTTCGCGCAGGTCGAGGTTGGAATAGAGCAAGGCGTCAGGGGCCTGGCCCACACGCAGCATGACGGCGACCAGCACGGCGGCCACGCCCGCGGCGACGCCAAGCACTGCGGCCAGACGGCCGATACCGAACTTCTGCAACGCCGCCGTGAAGCCGCCCACGCGTCCCCGCCCATCCACTGGCGGGTCGAACTGATCCCGCTAGGCAGAAACTGCCGCCTGGATGGTAAACGCGGCGTTAAGATGCGTTAAAGATTAAGGGAATCCGGGTGGCTATCCGCCTTCCTCCCCATTCCATGGGGAGGTGGATCGGCGGCGAAGCCGACGAGACGGAGGGGGCGACTCCACGGCTAGCGTTTGCGTCGCCCCCTCCACCACTTCGTGGTCCCCCTCCCCATGGAATGGGGAGGAAAGAAAAAGGCGGCGCGCCTTTCGACGCGCCGCCTTCCCTGACATTCCAGCGTTGAAAGCTTAGGCCGCCTTGAGCAGCTCGGCCTTCTGGTCCGCTGCCGCACTGATGCGGGCTTCGGCGATAGCGTCGGCGATCAGGTGGGTCGGCTTGTTCTCGGAGGCCGAACGCTCGAGGATTTCCTCGAAGGTCTCCATCAGGCGCGACAGCTTGCCTTCGACCCACGAGGCGTCATAGGCGCCGCCCGACTGGCGAGCGTTCATTTCCGAGGCGACGTTGATGATGCCGCCGCCGTTGACGACGTAGTCAGGGGCGTAAAGCACGCCGCGACGGAACAGCTCGTCGCCGATGTCGGCGGTGGCCAGCTGGTTGTTGGCGGCGCCGCAGACGGCCTTGACCTTGAGACGGTCCAGGGTCTGCAGGTTCAGCGTCGCGCCCAGGGCGCAGGGCGCATAGATGTCGGCGGCGACGTCATAGATGGCGTCGGGCGAAACGATCTCGGCGCCGGTCTTAGCGGCCACGGCTTCCAGGTTGGCCTGGTTGACGTCGGTGATGATCAGCTTGGCGCCGGCCTTGTGCAGCATCTCGGCCAGATAGGCGCCGACGTGGCCCACGCCCTGCAGGGCCACAGTCAGGCCGGTCATGTCGTCCTGATTGAACAGGCGACGGGCCACGACCAGGTTCGAGCGGAACACGCCCTCGGCGGTGACGGGGCTGGGGTCGCCCGAGGCTTCCGGGCCGTCCTTCAGGCCCAGAACGTATTCGGTGACCTTGCGGGCTTCGGCGATGTCCTCGACCGAGGTGCCGACGTCTTCGGCGGCGTAGTAGTGGCCGCCCAGGCCGTTCAGGGCGCGACCGAAGGCGCGGAACAGCTCCGGCGACTTCTGGGTGCGGCTGTCGCCGATGATGACCGACTTGCCGCCGCCCATTTCCAGATCGGCCACGGCGTTCTTGTAGCTCATGCCCTTGGACAGGCGCAGGACGTCTTCGAGCGCTTCGGCCGACGAAGCGTAGTTCCACATGCGGGTGCCGCCGACGGCGGGGCCGCGCGCGGTGGAGTGAACTGCGACGATGGCCTTCAGGCCGGTTTTCTCGTCGTGGAAGGCGTGGACGCCTTCATGGTTCGCGAAAGAGGGGGAATCAAACAGCGTCTTGCCCATGACAGGCCTTTCCTGGGGTATTTTTTATTGCGCGAGGAGATACGCCGCGCCCGCCTACAGAGCAAGCGTGTCGGTTTCACGTCAGGAAAAGGCGGGATCAGCGCGCCTTGGGATCGGCCCGCAGCGCCGGCAGAACCGGGGCGGCCCCGGACGGCAGGGGCGCGGCGGCGTCGCGCAGCCAGGCCTCGACGTCGCGATAGACGACCTCGCCCTGCAGGTCGCGGTTCAGGATGTGCCAGCCGTTCGGATAATAGGCCGTGCGCAGATTGGGGCGCTCGCCCGCGCGTTCCAGCGCCAGCCGCATCGGCCCCTTGCGCACGATCTGGTCGTGGGCGCCGTAGAGCAGCAGGGTCGGCTTCTCGACCGCGCCGAGACGCACGGACGCCGCCTCCATCAGATCGACCAGACCGTGCATGGAATCAAAGCGGGTCGAGATGATGCTGAGCGGATCACGCCCGTTGCGGATCAGTTCCAGGGTATTGTCCGAAGCGCGGATGTTACGGACAGCGAAGGCCGGCGGCTCGACCGCCTTGTCGCCCATCAGCCGGGCGGCGGCCCAGAGACCTGCGCGGTTGAACGGGCTCTGGCTGGACCAGCCCCAGACGCCGGGGGCCAGCAGGATCACCCGGTCGGCGTCTGGCGGGGCCTCGCCTCCGAAGGCGGCGATGGTCGAAGACCCGCCCATGCTTTCCCCCGCCACCACGATCAGGGCGTTAGGGCGCTCGGCGCGGACAAGAGACACGATGGTGCGCAGGTCGGCGCTCGTCAGGCTCTCTGGCGCGAACTCGCCGCGATGGGGCGACAGGCCGAAACCACGCTGGTCATAGGCCCAGGTCTCGATGCCGCGCGTCGCCCACCACGGCCCGGCCAGGCGGAAGGAGGCGTAGTGGTCGTTGAAGCCGTGCAGGGCGACGATGACGGCCCAGGGCGGCTGACCCTCCGGCGACCAGCGCAGGTAGGGCAGACGCGCCCCGTCCTGAACGACAAAGGCGCCGCGCCCCAGGGTTCCAGCTTCGATGCGCGGACCGTTGAAGCCGACCGGCGGCGTTTCCGGTCCTTGCAGATGCGGCGTGGCGCAGGCGGACAAGGCGAGGGAAAGGGCCAGAAGGCCTGCCGTCAGTCCGCTACGCCAAAGGGTCACGCCAGAATCTCCGCTGTCCTCTGGCGAAGGTAGGGCAGAACCTCGGCTTCAAACCACGGGTTTTTCTTCAGCCAGGCGGTATTGCGCCATGACGGGTGCGGCAGGGGCAGGACGGCGGGGGCATAGTCGCGCCAGGCGCGGACGGTTTCGGTCATATTGGCCTTGGCCCGCTCGCCCAGCGCCCAGGCCTGGGCGTAGCCGCCGACCAGCAGGGTCAGCTCGACATTGGGCAGTTCGGCCAGCAGGCGGGGCCGCCACAGCTCGGCGCAGCGGCGCGGCGGGGGATAGTCGCCGCCTTTTGGATCGGTGCCGGGAAAACAGAAGGCCTGGGCCGCAACGCCCAGACGCGGATCGCCGTAGAAGGTCGCCTCGTCCACGCCCAGCCAGTCGCGCAGGCGGTCGCCGGACGGATCGGTAAAGGGCAGACCGCTTTCATGCACCCTTCGTCCCGGCGCCTGACCACAGATCAGCAGGCGGGTTTCGGGCGCAAGCATGACCACCGGGCGCGGCGTGTGGGGCAACTGCCCCAGGCACGCCCGGCAGGCGCGGATCTCGGCCAGGAGCTCATCCAGGCCGTTTTCCGGTTCAGTCGAAGTCGTCATCCGAGGCTTCGACCGGCGGCAGGGCCGCCAGCGCCGCGGCCGTCTCGGCCTCGGTCGGCAGGCGCAGGCGGATCACGCCCTTGAAGGCGTTCGGGTCGACCGCCTTGCCCTTCTTGGTGATGGTCAGCTTGCCCTGACGCATCAGGCCAAGCGCGACCGCGCGCACCTTGGGCAGCATCCGCTGCCACTGCTCGGGCTGCAGCTCTTTGGCCACATCCGAGGGTTCAATGCTCTTGCCGCCGACGTTCTTGGGGTCGGCCTTGGCCAGTTTTTCAAAAATGGCCGCTTCGATTGGATCGCTCATTGCGCCTATATGCTGCAGCGCGAGATCAGAAAGAAGGCGTAATCGGCATGGTTGGCAGGATCACGGTATCGGAAGGCGAGTTCGCTGGCTGGGAAACCTATGAGGTGACGGACACCACCTTCGATTCCACGGTCGGCCCCTTCTACCGCAAGCCCGATCCCGACGGGTCGATGCGCTGCGCCTTCCGCGCCGAGCAGAAGCACATGAATTTCGGCGGCCGGATGCATGGCGGCTGCCTGATGACCTTCGCCGACATCGCCATGTTCCAGATCGCCTATCAGGAGATGGAGGGCGCGTCCGGCGTGACGGTGCAGCTGGATTCCACCTTCATCGACGGCGCCTATGTGGGCGAACTGATCGAGGCCACGGGCCAGGTCACCAAGGCGGGCAAGAGCCTGATCTTCGTCCGCGGTCAGATCAACACGGGCGAGCGGCTGCTGATGACCTTCTCGGGCGTGATCCGCAAGTTCACGCCGCGAGACTGAGGCCCCTACTTGGCGGCGTAAACCACGCGGCATTCGCCATCAACCGTGGTGTAACGGCCGTTTGCGGCGTCCACGAAGGCGATGCGGCCGCCGTCATTGTATTCGACCTTGCCGGTCGAACGGCCCTTGAAGGTTTCGACGCCATAGGTCCAGCAGGTGATGTCGGCCGGGCGGTCGCTGAAGGTCGCGTCATTGCGCGCGCGCCGGCTTTCCGTGCAGGCGGCGGCCGATACGGCGAGACCGAGGACAAGGGTGATGGTGACAGCTCTGTTCATGCCGCACAGCTTGGCACGGCGAACAGGGGTCGAAAAGCCTTTAGACGCCTGCCTTCGCCGCCGGGCGGGCGCGGCAGGCCTCGAGCCAGCGGGCCAGATGGGTGAACTCTTCCGGCGGGCGGTATTTGACCAGTCGGGCGAAGTCCAGACCGACCGCCGCCACGATGTCGGCTATGGTGAAGCGGTCGGCGGCGATGAACTCATGCTCGGCCAGTTGACGGTCCAGAAGGCGCATGAACTTCTCGGCGCCGACGCGGCTGTATTCCGCCACCTGCGGCTGAGGGGCCTCCAGCGCGGCCAGGGCCGGGTGACTGAAACGCACGTTCAGCATCATGGGATTGGCCAGATAGATCTCGCAGCGTCGGGTCCACATCTCGATCAAGGCCTGTTCCTGGGGATCGTGACCGAACAGGTTCGGCTCCGGGTTCAGGGCTTCCAGATAGCGGCAGATGGCGATGGATTCCGAGATGCAGGTCCCGTCGTCCAGTTCCAGCGCCGGGACGTGCGGCACGCCGACCTTGGCGCGGTATTCCGCCGTGCGGTGCTGACCGGACAGCAGGTCGATCTCGACGAACTCGACGTTGTCGACGCCCTTCTCGGCCATGACCCAACGGACCCGGCGCGGATTGGGCGCGCGATAGGAGGTGTAGAGCTTCATCGGACGGTCCCCCGGTCCAGATCAGGATTAATGGCCAGAGCGTTGTTACTGGCCGAACACGGAGGCCGGCATGGCCCCGACGATGCAGGCGGTCATCAGCGTGGCCAGGAAGCCCGCTAGCAGGGCCTTCCATACCAGGCCCAGAACTTCCTCGCGGCGCTCGGGCATGAGCACCGACAGGCCAGTGACGGTAATGCCGACCGAGCCGATGTTCGCGAAACCGCACAGGGCATAGGTCATCAGCATCCGGGTGCGCTCGGTCATCTCGCCATCCGGCACCGCACCCAGTTTGATGAAGGCGACGAACTCGGTCAGGGTCAGCTTGACCCCCAGCAGCCAGCCGGCCTTCTGCGCATCGGCCCACTCCACCCCGATCAGCCAGGCGAGCGGCGAGAAGACGACGCCCAGGACACGTTCGACGCTCAGCGGCTCGCCGCCGATCCAGAAGGCGCCCAGCATGACGTTGGCCAGGGCCACCAGGGCCACAAAGACGATCAGCACGGCCGAGATGTTCAGCACCACCATCAGGCCATCCGAGGTGCCCTTGACGATGGCGTCGACGGCGCTGTCGTACTTCAGCGCCGAGTTGTAGTCGGCGACCGCCCCGCCCTCGCCCGGCTTCTCCGGGATGATGACGCGGGCCAGCAGGACGCCGGCCGGGGCCGAGACGATGGAGGCGACCAGAACGTGGCCTGCCGCATTGGTCAGCACCGGGGCCAGGATGGTGGCGTAGGCCACCATGGTCGAACCGGCGACAGTGGCCAGGCCGACCACCATCATCAGAAAGACTTCCGAACGGGTCAGCTTGTCCAGATAGGCCCGGATGACGATGGGGCTTTCGATCATGCCCAGGAAGACATTGGCCGCAACCGCCAGGGCCGAGGCGCCGCCCAGGCCCATGGTCTTCTGGAACACAAAGCCGAAGCCCAGGGTGATCCACTTCAGGATCTTCCAGTGCCACAGCAGAGCCGACAGGGCCGAGATCACCAGGATCAGCGGCAGGACCTTGAAGGCGAAGGTGAACAGCGCCCCTTCATTGGCCACGGCGTAGGGTTGGTCTCCGCCTGCCAGATAGCCGAAGACGAACTTGGTCCCCTCTTCGGTCGCCACCTCCAGCCCCTTCACGGCGTTGTTCACGCCGTCCAGCACCACCTGCGATCCGGGAATGGCGAACGTCGCCAGGATCAGCGCCGCCTGCACCAGCACCGCACCAATGGCCAGCCGCCAGGGGAAGAGCTTGCGGTTCTCGGACAGGCCCCAGCAAACGGCGATGATGACGACCAGGCCGAGAAGGCTCTGCAGGTTCAGAAGGCTGAACATGGGAAAAGGCGGCTCCGCGAGCGACCGACGGCCGAGAGCCGCCTTTAAAATCTGCTTGAACGCTACCGCGCGGCTTCTGGTCAAGTGCGCATGCGGCGTCCTGCCGCGCCAAAGCCTCGCCTCAGTCTAAACTTCGCCGTTATGCGAGCAGCCAATCACCGTTGCGTCATCAACGGGGAGAGGTCGAATGCGCAAGGCACTGATCGGAGCGGCGGCGGCGAGCGCCCTGCTCGCAGGATGCCAGGAGGGATCGCGTCAATACGCCGACGAGTCGGTGGACGTCGAACTGATGGAAGCGGCGCCAGCCGCACCTGTCATGGACGCCGCCGCCTCCGCGCCGTCGGGGCCCGGCAGCGGCGCCACGCCGGTCGTCGCGCCTAGCAGCGCCCCCAATGTCGCCCCCAGCATCGCCTATGCCTATCGTTTCGGACTGGAACTGCCGGCAGAGGCGGCGACCAGCCTGATGGCGAAGCACGAACAAGCCTGCATCGCCGCCGGCGCGTCGGCCTGCCAGGTGATCGGTTCCAACTCCAGCCGCGTCGGGCGCGATTCCGTCGAGGCCAGCCTGGAGATGCGCGCTACGCCCGCCTACGTCGCCCGCTTCCGCGCGGCGCTGGACGGCGAAGCCAGGGGCGCGGGCGGGCGCGTGGCCCAACAGTCGGTCGAGAGCGAGGACCTGACCCGGCAACTGGTCGACACCGAGGCGCGGATGCGGGCGATGGAGACCCTACGCGATCGGCTGCAACAGCTTCTGGCCACGCGCAGCGGACCACTGGAACAACTGCTGCAGGTTGAGCGCGAACTGGCGCGGGTGCAGGGCGAACTGGATGCCACGCGTTCGGCGCTTACAGTCATGCGGACGCGGGTGCAGACGTCGAGGCTGGACGTGACCTATCGCGCGGCGGGGCAATTGGCGCCCGACAGCGCCTTGCGCCCCGTGACCGACGCCCTGGGCCAGGCGGCCTATCTGTTCATGTCGACCCTGGGCGCCTTGATCATGCTGCTAGCCGGCGCCCTGCCCCTGTTGCTGGTGATCGCGCCTCTGGCGTGGCTGGGGTGGCGCTGGCGTCAGAAACGCGCGACGCAGCGCCGGGCCGCCGAGGCGGCGCGCAAGAAAAAGGCGGAGGGTGACCCCTCCGCCTGATCGCACTTTTCTTTCCTCCCCATTGCATGGGGAGGGAGGGTCAGGGCTGGCCGCGGACCAGCTTGCCGTAGTCGTCCATCAGGGTCAGCGACAGCTCGCCCGGCGTGAAGCGATAGTCGCCGATCTCGCTGACCGGCGTGACCTCGGCGGCCGAGCCGGTGAGGAAGCATTCCGAGAAGTCCGCCAGTTCTTCCGGCAGGATGTCGCGGATCACGACCTCGATGCCCTTGGCCTGGGCCATCTCGATCACGGTCTGGCGGGTGATGCCGTCCAGGATGTGATCGACGCGCGGGGTGTGCAGGGCGCCGTTCTGGACGAAGAAGACGTTGGCGCCAGTGGCTTCGGCCACATAGCCGCGCCAGTCCAGCATCATGGCGTCGGCATAGCCGCGCTTCTCGGCCGCCGTCTTGGACATGGTGCAGATCATGTAGAGGCCGCCGGCCTTGGCCGTCGAGGGGGCGGTGGCGGGGTCAGGGCGACGCCACTTGGCCCACTCCAGACGGATGCCCTTCTTCTTGACCTCGGGGTCGAAATAGCTGGGCCATTCCCAGGCGGCGATGGCCAGGTGAACCTTGCTGTTCAGCGACGAGACGCTGAGCTGTTCGGCGCCCAGATAGGCGACGGGACGGATGTAGCAGTCCGTCAGGCCGTTCTTTTCACAGGTTTCCTTGCAGGCGGCGTCGATCTCGGCCACGCTATAGGGAATGTCGAAGTCCAGCAGCTCGGCCGAGCGCTTCAGCCGTTGGCTGTGCGCCGTCAGCTTGAAGATTTCGCCGCCATACATACGCTCACCCTCGAACACCGACGAGCCGTAGTGAAGGCCATGGGTCAGAACGTGCGTTTTCGCGTCCCTCCAGGGCACGAACGCGCCGTCAAACCAGATCCAGCCGTCACGATCGTCGAAAGGAACGAAGGCCATTGAATAACGTCTCCTCGGGATGTGGTCCGGTTACACTCTTCTCTCCCGCCGCCGTCAACGCCTTTGCGTTCGGCAGGATCGCCTAAGACATGACTGATACGCGCTCGAACGGCCGCTCCGGCCCCATCGCTGCTCCCGGCGCCGGCCGTCACCTGCTGGTCGTCGACGACGACGACAGAATCCGCGAACTGCTCAAAGAGTTCCTGGCGCGCGAGGGCTATCGCGTCACCGGCGCCGCCCACGCGGGCGCGGCGCGGCGGCTGGTCGAACTGATCGAGTTCGACCTGATCGTGCTGGACGTCATGATGCCGGGCGAGAGCGGCTTCGACCTGACCAGCTGGATTCGCAGCCAGGCCTCGCTGTCCAAGACCCCGGTCCTGCTGCTGACGGCCAAGGGCGATCCGAACGACCGCATCGAGGGCCTGTCGCGCGGGGCCGACGACTATATGTCCAAGCCCTTTGATCCGCGTGAGTTGGCGCTGCGGGTCGAGGCCATCCTGCGCCGCACCGGCGGCAAGCCCATGACCCCGCGCGAGATCCGCATGGGACCGGCGGTGTTCGACATGGAGCGGCTGGAGCTGACCCGCGACGGCGAGTTGCAGCGCCTGACCGAGGCCGAGGCGCAACTGCTGAAAACCCTGGCCATCCACGCCCATTCGCCGGTCGAGCGCATGAACCTGTCGCCCGACACGGCCGACATCACCGGCCGCGCGGTGGACGTGCAGGTGACGCGCCTGCGCCGCAAGCTGGAAGCCGACCCCAAGAACCCGCGCTATCTGCAGACCGTGCGCGGCGTGGGCTATATGCTGGCCCCGGACTGATACGGTCATGAGGCTGCTGCCCCTTCCCCTCTGGGCGCGGATGATCAAGCGCCGCCTGCCGACCTCGCTATGGGGCCGTTCGCTGCTGATCATCGTCCTGCCGGTGCTGATCATGCAGGGGGCCGTGACCTGGGCCTTTTTCGACGCCCACTGGCAGGCCGTGACCGCGCGCCTGTCCGAGGGCCTCGCCGGGGACGTCGCCTGGGCGGCCGAAAGCTATCGCGACCAGCCGACGGCGCAGAACCTGGCCGTCATCGCCGACCGGGCCGAACGGTCGATGCAATTGTCGATCGCGTTTCAGGACGGTGCGGTCCTGCCCGAGGAGCAGCGGCGCGGGGCCATCGGCGTCGTCGACCGCGTCCTTGAGAAGGCCCTGTCCTCGCGACTGGACCAGCCCTTCTGGTACGACACCACCCGCTATCCCGCCTATGTCGACATTCGCGTGCAGGAGCCGGGAGGCGTGCTGCGCATCATCGCCCCGCGCGAACGAGCCGTAGCGACCCAGGCTCATATCTTCGTCCTGTGGCTGACCATCGCGACCGTCCTGCTGCTGGGCGTGGCGGTCCTGTTCATCCGCAATCAGGTGCGGGCCATCGAGCGGCTGGCCGACGCCGCCGAAGCCTTCGGTCGGGGCGAAAGCGTGCCGCGCTTCAAACCGCACGGCGCACGCGAGGTGCGGGCCGCCGCCAGCGCCTTCCTGGACATGCGCGGCCGCATCCAGCGCCACATCGACCAGCGCACGGCCCTGCTGGCCTCGGTCAGCCACGACCTGCGCACGCCCCTGACCCGCCTGCGGCTGGAACTGGCCCTGGCCCCGCCCTTCAAACGCGCCGAGGCGATGAAGGGCGATCTGGACGAGATGGAGCACATGATCGACGAGTATCTGGCCTTCGCACGCGGCGAGGCCGGCGAAGCCATGCAGTCGATCTCCGTGCCCGAAATGCTGCGCCGCGCGGCCGAGGACGCCCGTCGGGCCGGAGCCGAGGTCACGGTCGAGGCGCCGGACGACCTGGACGCCATGCTGCGCCCCCTCGCCTTCCGCCGCGCCCTGAACAATCTGGCCGGCAACGCCGCCGTCCACGGCGAGCACGTGCGCCTGTCGGCCCGCCCCCTGCCCTCGGGCGGGCTGGAGATCGCAGTCGAGGACGACGGGCCGGGCATCCCCGACGACATGCATGAGGAAGCCTTCCGGCCCTTTTCCCGGCTGGACGCCTCACGCAATCAGAACAGCAAGGGCGTCGGCCTGGGCCTGGCTATCGCCCGCGACGTGGCGCGCGGCCACGGCGGCGACATCACCCTGAGCCGCAGCGATCTGGGCGGACTGAAGGCTTCGATCCGCCTGCCCGGATAAATCGCCGCGCCCCTCTGGCGTGACTGTAAAATCATCGCCATCTTGAGCCCGTTCCAGGGGGGCCTGGATCAGGAGTCCGTATGATGCGTCGTTTTACGTTTCTCGCACCGCTCACCGCCGCTCTGGCCCTCGCGGGCGCCGCTGCGGCCCAACCCTCGGCCGTCGTCGTCACCGTCAGCCCCGACTTCGCCAAGACCGCCGAAGAACTCGGCCAGCGCGACGTCCAGCAACAGGTCGACGATCTGACCGCCAAGGTCACCCGTGTCCTCACCGAGCGTCACGCTCTGGACGGCGCCCGGATCGAACTGACCATCACTGACCTGAAGCCCAACCGGCCGACCATGCAGCAGACCTCCGCCAAGCCGGGTCTGGACCCGATGCGCAGCATCTCGATCGGCGGCGCCGCCATCGAGGGCACAGTCACGACCGCCTCCGGCGAGGTGCATCCGGTCAAGTACGACCACTATTCGAACACCCTGGCCGACGTGCGCGGCTTCAGCACCTGGCAGGACGCAAGCACGGCCTTCAACCGGCTGGCGCGCAATCTGGCCGACGGGCGCTACGTCACCCGCTAAGTTCGGTCGACTTGGCCACAGCCGCCTGAACGGCGCTCTCGACCGCCCGGTCGAGGGCGCCGTCTGCGTTCAGGGCCACAAGACCGGCCTGGGTCACGCCGCCGGGCGAGGCCACGCGGTCGATCAGGGCGTCCAAGGCCTCGGTTCCCTCCACGCCCGCCGCGGCGGAACGAAGCGTGGCGCGGGCCAGCCGCACGGCGGCCTCCGGCGTCAGACCCTCCTCGACCCCGGCCTGGGCCAGGGCGCGCGTGAAGGCGAAGTAGTAGGCGGGACCGCAGCCGGACACGGCGGTCGCGGCGTGCATGGCGGCCTCGTCGTCCAGGTGGACGGTCTCGGCGATGGGCGCGAACAGGGCCTCGCCCACGGCGCGGGCGGCGGCGTCCGCGGCCCAGATGGTCGCCACGCCCTGCGCTTGAGCCACGCCGGTCGTCGGCATGATGCGGACGACAGAGCGGTGGTCGAAGCCGGCGGAAATCGTCTCGCCCTTCACCCCGGCCATGACCGAGACGACGACGGCGTCCTGCGCCAGATGCGGCAGGATGGGGCGCGAGGCCTCGAACCACTTGGCCGGCTTGACGCCGATGACGAAGGCGCAAGCATCCTTCAGCGCCTCTAGCGGCGGATTGATCCGTGCGCCGAGCGCCCGCGCCATCTCGGCGGCGGGCTTTTCGGACGGGGTCAGGATGATGAGGTCGGCGGGGTCGACCGCCCCGGTCTTCAGCCAGCCTTCGAGGATGGCCGAGCCCAGCCGCCCCACGCCTTGCAGGACAATTGGGCGGCTCATGTCAGGCGGTGCCCACGGTTTCGAACAGGCAGGCGTCGATGGCTTCCTGCGCCTTCTTGGAGCCGCGCACCATGAAGTCGAAGGCAGGGTAGTAACGGTCCGCGGCCTCGATGGCGGCGTCGATCATGGACGCGGCCTGGGCCAGGGTCGGGCGCTCGCTGTGCGGTAGAGCCAGAGAGTGGCGGAAGACGATCTCGCCCTCGTCCGGCCAGACCTCGAAATGGCCCAGCCAGGTACGCTGGTTGATCATGGCGACCAGTTCATAGGCGGCGGCCCGGCGCGTCTTCATGACCCGCAGATCCAGGGCGCAGCACAGCTGAAGGCAGTCGCCTTCGGGTCGCCAAGCGAACCACAGCTCATAGTCCTTCCAGTCGCCCGCAAGCGCGAAGGCCAGGTCGCCGTCGTCCGTGCGGTCGAACGGCAGGTTCTCCGCATTGAGGACATGCTCCACGACATCCAGAGGGTCGTAGGGAACGTCGACCTCTTCGGGTCGGGCTGCATCCATCAGGGATTCACATTCTTACTCGGGGGCCGCGACTCACGACCTGCAAACGAACGGTAAACGTGTTCGGAGATTCGGCTCAACCGGCCGAATTCGCATCAGGCGTCGTGCCTGTGGACGTTCCGGAAGACGCCTTTTTCGCGGGCGATTTCTGAGCCTTAAGCTCAGCAATCTCGGCGCGCAGGGCGGCGATCTCGTCCTTCAGAACGTCGAACTCGTCGCGGCGGACCAGATCCATCTCGGCGACGAAGCGGTCGGTCTGGGCGCGCCAGGCGGCCTTGGCTTCGTCGCCTGCAGCCTGGGCCAGACCCATGGCGCCCGTGGTCAGCTTGGCGAACTCGTCCAGAAGGGGATTGCGCGTCTGCATGATCAAATCTCGCGTCTCGGCCACACCAGTATATGGTTAATGGCGTCGTAAATTGGGTGAACGAAACCTTTCCGTCCGAACCGGCTATAAACTGCTTCGCGGGAAAAGCGCGCGACGAATGCAGTCTCGCTTGCTAGATGATTTCGGGTTCCAAACGGCGCTGACGGAGGCCCTGTGCCCTTCCCCGAATTCGACCCTGTCCTGATCCATCTCGGCCCCCTGCCCATCCGCTGGTACGCCCTGGCCTATGTCGCCGGGATCGTGCTGGGCTGGTGGTACGCCTCGCGTCTGGCCAAGACGGAGCGGCTGTGGGCGCCGGGCAAGCCGCCGGTGACGGGACCGCAACTGGACGATCTGGTGCTGTGGATCACGCTGGGCGTCATCCTAGGCGGCCGCTTCGGCTACGCCCTCTTCTACAAGCCGGCCATGTTCGCCCAATTGTTCACTGGCGACAGTTGGGGCGAGCGGCTGGAGCTGCTGCAACTGTGGACGGGCGGCATGAGCTTCCACGGCGGCTTCCTGGGTGTGGTCATCGCCATCGCGCTCTACGCCAACCGCCAGAAGGTCAATCCGCTGAGCCTCGGCGACCTGATCGCCCCTGCGGCGCCGATCGGCCTGTTGTTCGGCCGCATCGCCAACTTCATCAACGGCGAGTTGTGGGGCCGCGAGACGACGGTTCCCTGGGCCATCCGCTTCTGCAACGCCCGCATCGAACAGATGTACGGCTTCTGCCCCGCCGGCAACGAGCCGCGCCACCCCAGCCAGCTCTATGAGGCGGGCCTTGAGGGTCTGCTGCTGCTGATCATCCTGTCGCTGGCGATCTGGAAGTGGAAGATGCTGAAGCGTCCGGGCTTCGTCACCGGCCTGTTCCTGCTGGGCTATGGCGTCTGCCGCGCCGCGTTGGAGAACGTGCGCCAGCCCGACGCCGGTTTCGAGCACCTGCCCCTGGGCCTGACCATGGGCATGATCCTGTCGATCCCGATGATGCTCGTCGGCGCCTGGCTGATCTGGCGGGCGCTGAAGAAGCCGGTCGTCGCGGAGGCGTAAGGACCCATGACGGAGACCCTCAAGGACCGGCTGGTCCGCGAGATCGTGCTGACCGGGCCGATGACGGTGGCGGATTATGTCACCCGCTGCCTGCACGACCCCAAGGGCGGCTATTATTCGACGCGCCCCGCCCTGGGTGAAGGCGGCGACTTCATCACCGCCCCCCTGGTCAGCCAGATGTTCGGTGAACTGATCGGCCTGTGGGCCATCGAGGTCTGGAGCCGGCTGGGCGCGCCCGAGCGCGTGCGGCTGGTCGAGGTCGGGCCGGGCGACGGGACGCTGATCTCGGACGCCCTGCGCGCCGCGCGGCTGGTCCCCGGCTTCCTGGAGGCCGTGGACCTGATCCTGATCGAGCCCAGCGCGCCGCTGCGTGCCGAACAGGCGCGGCGGCTGGCCGACGCCGACGTCCACCCCCGCTGGCTCAGCGCCCTGCATCAGATCGAGACCGACGCCCCCGTCATCCTGATCGGCAATGAGGTGTTGGACTGCATGCCCGCACGTCAGTTCATGAAGACCGAAGGCGGCTGGGCCGAGCGCCGGGTCGGCGTCACCGACGACAATGAGCTGACCTTCGGCCTGGTCGCCATCTCGGGCGGGTTCGAGCGCCCGGAATACGATGTCGAACCGGGCCAGGTGGTCGAGATTTCGGAGCAGCAGGCCGCCTTCGCCCGCGATCTGGCGACCCTGGTCAAGGCGGCCTCGGGCGCCGCCCTGCTGATCGACTATGGCCGCGCCAAGCCGGGCGCCGGCGACACCCTGCAAGGGTTGAGGCGGCACCAGAAGGTCGATCCCCTGACGACGCCGGGCGAGGCCGACCTGACCCAATGGGCCGACTATCCGCTGGTGCTGGAGGCTGCGGTGCGTAGCGGCGCCGACGTGACCGGCTGCGTCGGCCAGGGCGCCTTCCTCAAGGCTTTAGGGATCGAAGCCCGCGCCCAGAGGTTGATGCAGGCCCGCCCCGACGCCGCCCCGGTCATCCAGCGTCAGTTGGACCGCCTGACGGCGCCGGACCAGATGGGCGAGCTGTTCAAGGCGGCGGCGATCTTCTCGCCCCGCTCTCTGGTCCTGCCGGGTTTCTGAGGACTGCGGGCCGTTTCCGCAGGGAGTGTGACGATGCGTTTTTCGGATCGAGAACGGGACGTGCTTCTGGCCGCCAAGGGCGTCGGGCCCAAGGTGATCGAACGGTTGGAGGAACAGGGCCTGGGCGCCTTCGAGCGGCTGGCGCTGGCTGACCCGGCCGTCGTCTGCGCCGGCGCCGCCGCCAGCCTGGGCGCCACCTGCTGGAAGAACAGCCCCCAGGCGCGCAAGGCCGTCGAAGCCGCCGTCGCCGCCGCTCGCAACTCGCTGGAGGCCGCATGAGCCTGAACCCCATCAACCACCCCCTGCTCGACAAGGCCGGGGTGCGCCACGGCTTCTTCACCCGCGAGGGCGGGGTGTCGGAGGGCATCTACGCCGGGCTGAACACAGGCGTCGGGTCCAAGGACGATCCGGCGAACGTGGCCGAGAACCGTCGCCGCGTGGCCGAATGGATGGGCGGCAGGGCTGACGACCTGTGCGGCTGCTATCAGATTCACTCCGCCGTGGCCCGCGTGGCCGAGGCGGGCTGGGCAGGCGAGCGGCCCGAGGGCGACGCCGTGGTCACGGCTGTGCGCGGCCCGATCGCCTCCATCCTGACCGCTGACTGTGCGCCCGTCCTGTTCGCCGACGCCGAGGCGGGCGTGGTCGGCGCGGCCCATGCGGGCTGGAAGGGCGCGCTGGGCGGGATCATTCATTCCACGGTCGCTGCCATGGAAGCCCTGGGCGCCCGGCCCGAACGCATGGTCGCCGTGGTCGGCCCCTGCATCGCACAGGCCAGCTATGAGGTCGGTGCCGACTATCAGGAACGCTTCGCCCACCACGATCCCGGCAGCGAACGCTTCTTCTCCCCCGGCGCCGCCGAGGACAAGCGCCTGTTCGACCTGCCCGGCTTTGTCCTGTGGCGGCTGGAGCAGGCTGGCGTCGGCGACGCCGCCTGGACCGGCGACGACACGCGCGCGGACGCCACGCGCTTCTACTCGAACCGACGGGCGTTTCTGGCGGGAGAGCCTGATTTCGGGCGGCTGGTGAGCGCGATCAGCCTGACCTGATCTTTCCTCCCCACTTGTGGGGAGGGGGACCGCGTAGCGGTGGAGGGGGCGAAGCAAACGTCAGCCGTCGAGACGCCCCCTCCGTCACGCCGCTATCGCGCTGAGCCACCTCCCCATGGAATGGGGAGGAAAGAGGGCCTCAGCCCGCCATCGCCATGTCGGGGACGCGCGTGGTTTCGCGCCAGGCGTCGGGCTGGGCCAGCAGGGCGCGGACCAGCTTGTTGTTCAGGGCGTGGCCCGCCTTGACGCCTTCGTAGCGGCCCAGCAGGGGCGCGCCGAGGACGTAGAGGTCGCCGATGGCGTCCAGGGCCTTGTGGCGCACGAACTCGCGTTCCATGCGCAGGCCGCCGGGGTTCAGGATCTCGTCGCCGTCGATGACCACGGCGTTTTCCAGCGAACCGCCGCGGGCCAGACCGGCCTGACGCAGGGCCTCGACCTCATGGGCGAAGCCGAAGGTGCGGGCGGCCATGATGTCCGAGCGGAAGGTCGCCTCGTCGACCACGAAGTCCACCACCTGATTGCCGATGACCGGCGTGGGGAAGTCGATCTCGAAGCGCATCTCGTAGCGGTCACAGGGCAGCAGGACAGCGGACTTGTCGCCCTCCTCCACCCGGATCGGCTTGAGGATCTCGATGTAGCGGACCGGCGCTTCCTGACGGCGGAAGCCGGCGCGATCCAGCAGTTGCACGAACTGCAGGGCCGAGCCGTCCAGGATCGGCAGTTCGGGGCCGTCGACCTCAACCACGGCGTTGGAGACGCCGAGCGCGCACAGCGCGGCCATCAGGTGCTCGATGGTCGACAGGCGCACGCCCGCCGCGTTCTCGATCATGGTGTTCAGGCGGGCGTCGATGACGGCTTCGCCCGAGACGGGGATGCGGTTGTCGCGGTCGGTGATGTCAGTGCGCACGAAGACGATGCCGGCGCCGGGCGCAGCCGGGCGCACGACCAGCTTGACGCGCTGGCCGGTATGGACGCCAACGCCAGCCGTAATGGCCGGGGCGACGATGGTCTGTTCGTGATGGTCGTTACGGACCGGCAAGCTGAAACTCTCTGTGTTGCGCGGCTCCGCGCAGTCGTGCGGAGTTCGCCTCGCCTGTCGTTTAACCACGCCCGCTCAAGCCGGAAATGAAAGATGGGTTTCGAAATGTTTCGGTCTCGCGACACTCGGGACGCGCGGCGACACAAGGCAAAACGCCCCGGAGCCAGGCTCCGGGGCGTTTCAATCAGCGTCTCTTCCGATCAGTTCGCGAGGCGGCGAAGAAAGGAAGGGATTTCGAGGTCGTCGTCTTCAGCGTGACCGGCCTGGAAGTCCTGGGTCGGCTGGGTCGCCTGGGTCTGGCGCAGTTGCTGGGTCGTGCGGTTCGACGACGGCTGCGGCGCATAGGAGGGCTGCTGCTGTTGCGGCTGCTGGCGCTTCTTGCCGAACAGGCTCCAACCGCTGCGACGGTGATCGCGGTCGTCGTAGTATTCTTCTTCAGCGACCGGGGCCTCTTCGCGGCGCGGGGCCGGGCGGGCTTGCGGTTGCTGGCCGCGGTCGAAGTAGAGGTCGCCTTGCTCAGCCGAAGCGGCGGCGGGTTGAGCGCGGACAGCGCCGGATTCGTATTCCTCAACCCAGGGATCGACGATCGGCTCCAGGTTACGGGGCGCATCGTGGATGACGGGTTCCGGGCGCGGCTCAGGCGCGGCGCGCGCGGCCGGGGCCTCATAGACCGGAGCGGGTTCAGGGGCGCGGGCCGGTTCGCGCACCGGGTCGATGCGAACTTCGGGCTGGCGCGGCGCGGCGGCGGCCGTGGCCGGGCGGCGGTCCGAGAAGGCCGAACCCTGGGGCTCGATCTTCTGGATCACGGCCTCATCCATGCCGGTCGCGACGACCGAGACGCGGATCTTGCCGTCCAGGGCCGGGTCGAAGGCGGCGCCGAAGATGATGTTGGCGTCGCCGTCCACTTCGGCGGCGATGGCGTTGGCGGCCTCGTCCACTTCCAGCAGGGTCATGTCCAGACCGCCGGTGATGTTCACCAGCACGGCCTTGGCGCCCTTGAGGCTGGTTTCGTCCAGCAGCGGGTTGGCGATGGCGTTCTGAGCGGCCAGCAGGGCGCGGTCGTCGCCCGTAGCCTCGCCCGTGCCCATCATCGCCTTGCCCATTTCGGACATGACGGCGCGGACGTCGGCGAAGTCGAGGTTGATCAGGCCCGGCAGGATCATCAGATCGGTGATCGAACGCACGCCCGAGTGCAGCACCTGATCAGCCATGCCGAAGGCGTCGGCGAAGGTCGTGCGCTCGTTGGCGACGCGGAACAGGTTCTGGTTCGGAATGACGATCAGGGTGTCGACGTAGCGCTGCAGCTCGGCGACGCCGGAGTCCGCCAGACGCATACGGTGACGGCCTTCGAAGGTGAAGGGCTTGGTCACGACGCCGACGGTCAGGATGCCGCGATCGCGCGCGCACTTGGCGATGACGGGGGCCGCGCCGGTGCCGGTGCCGCCGCCCATGCCGCAGGTGATGAAGACCATGTGCGCGCCGTCCAGGTGCGCGTGGATCTCGTCGGCGCTCTCCTCGGCGGCGTTCATGCCGACTTCGGGGTGGGCGCCGGCGCCGAGGCCCTGGGTGATGGTCTCGCCCAGTTGGATGCGACGGTCGGTCTTGGCGAAGCTGAGGTGCTGGGCGTCGGTGTTGGCGACGACGAACTCGACCCCTTCAAGGCCGGCGTCGATCATGTTGTTCACGGCGTTTCCGCCCGCGCCGCCGACGCCGAAGACGACGATCCGGGGCTTCAGTTCCGTGTGTTGCGGCTTCACCAGCGAGAGAGACATGATTGTTGTTCCGACTTTCCGACCCTGCCCGTTAACCCCAATGCGAAATCCCCGCCGAATCGCATTGGTTATGAGCGCGTTAAGGAAAACCCCTTTTGCGTTAACGGAGTGTTACCCCGGTAATATGAGTCGGAAGATTTGAAAGCGTGCATCCGTAGCTTGGCTGCAGATTTACTTCATTTTTTTCGGACCTCGGCGTCGAAAAGCAAAAAGGGCGGCTCTTGCGAGCCGCCCTTTCCGTTTTCGGATCGGACCGAACTTACCAGGGACGGAAGTTCATGCCGACGAAGAAGCGACGACCGTAGGGGTCGAAGTTCGAGTAGAGGGTGGTTCCGAGATAGTCAGGCTGCTCGGCGTCGAAGGCGTTCACGACACCAGCACGAAGCGTCAGGTCATCACGCACATTCCACCGGACGGTGAAGTCGTGGCGCGCGAAGTTGCCGGTATCGAGCATGTTGGCAGGACGGCTATCCGCGTTGTTGACGAAGTCACGCAGCTGAATGATGTCCTGGGCCGTTTGCCAGTCCGCCGTCCAGTTGACGCTCCAGGTTTCGTTCGGCGTGTAGGTGAGCGACGAGGTGAAGCGAACCCGCGGGTTGGAGCCGCCGGTGGACAGCAAGCTGGCGTCTTCATCAAAGTCGGTCGGATCGGCAGCATTGAAGAAGCTCTGCTGCTCGATCAGCCACAGACCGCCGATCGAGTAATCGAGCTGGCCCCAGTTCAGGCCCATCATCTCTTCGAAGTCCCAACGGTAGCGAGCGGTGAAGTCAAGGCCGCGCGTCGACAGTTGGGCGTAGTTGATCGAGCCCTGGATAAAGCCGCCGATCGGGTCGCCTTGCGGCGCGCCCATGGCGAACGGCTCATCGGGATTGTTACGGAAGATGACCGAACAGGCTTCCAGGTTCAGGGTCGGGCCGCTGACGCAGTTGTTGGCTTGCGTTTGGGCGCTGACCGAGGCGATGACCTGGTCAATCTCGATTTCATAGTAGTCGAGGATGATCGACAGGTTGGGAACGAACCGCGGCTGCCAGACCGCCGAGAAGGTGAAGCTCTTCGATTCTTCCGGCTCCAGGTTCGGGTTGCCGCCGCCAACCCCAGCCACGCCGCTGGCGTAGGTGCCGTTGCCGCGACCGAAGGGATTGTAGTCATCGACGTTGGTGTCCGTCGCGCCGGCGAAGTCGAAGGTCAGACCTTGTTCCTTCGCCAAGGCGGTGCAGTTGGCGATCCGGTTGGTGCGCGTTTCCGCGTCCATCGTCGGAGAGTTGATCGCTGCGGTGGCGCAAGGATCAACGAAGCCGTTTGCGAACGTCTGAACAAGCGGCTGGAAGTTCTCGCCCAGGTCCGGCACGCGCACCGACGTGTTGAAGCTGGTCTTGAACGTGATGTCCCGGATGGGGCGGTAAACGAGGTTGACGCCGTAGATGTCAACGGTGCCGACCGTCGAATAATCTGCAAAGCGATACGAGCCGCTGAGTTCAGCATACTCGCCCAGGAAGCTGTCGCGAAGCAGCGGGACCGACACCTCAGCAAAGTATTCGTTGCTGGTGTATTCAGCGCCAGGGAAGTCAGGGCCGGTGTTCAGGAACAGGAAACGATCGCCGGTATCACGGTCACGACCGATGGCTTCGGTGTATTCGCGGCGATATTCGGCACCGAGGGCCACGCCGAGGGGGCCAGCGCCCCAGAAGTCCCACAGTTGGCCAGAGATCGAAGCCAGACCCTGTTCCTGCTCATTGACCTCACGCACGTTGATGTCGACCGAAACATAGTCGAGCGCTTCGGCGCTTTGGTTGCCCTTGCCGAAGACGTTCATCGGCGTGCAGGAGTCGAGTGCGCGCTTGCCCTCGACCGAGTCCCTCAGGTCTCCGCCACGGAAGTCATCAGGAGTTTCGGCGCCCGAAGCTTGAAGAAGCCGTGCGCGGCAAACGATGGCCCCGGGGGTTCCCAACACGCCTGCAGTGTCGAACACAGCATCCGCCGCCATCTGGAAGCGTTGGTTGTCGGTAGCGACTTCCCTGTTAACGACCTCGACCTTGCCGTAGGTGTAGGACAGATCCCAGTTCACATTGTCGACGATGCCGACCTTGTCCCAGCCGCCCTTCAGACCCACGACATAGCGCTGAAGTTGGCGATTGTTCTCTTGGTCGCGGTCGTTGCCGAACAACGTGTGCCGCGCGAAGGGCGCAGCGACCGTACCCAGAACAGCGCCGGGGCTATCCGCAGTGGGAGCGCCATACCGCGTGAAGGTGTTGTTGCGGATCGCCGTACGCAGGTTTTCCGGCAGATAGGCGTTGTCGCTGAGGCTCAGGTTAAACGCATTGGTCGCGTAAGCCGGCTGAAGTCCAGCGTAAGAATCATTGATGTAGAAGTCGTAGAAGACCGGCTGCGCGCTGAAGTACGTGTCTTCGTCAACATACTTGGCTTCGACATAGGCCTCGATATTCGACGTGACCTCGAAGTTGGCGCCGACTTGGAAGCGCTTGGAGGTCGACTCGGGAACGCGCGTGATCGTTCCGAAGGTCGCGGGGTTATCGCCATCGCCGCCGATGTTGTTGGGGCGGTTGATGCCCGTCTCGCCGACGCGCTGGCCGAAGTTGGCCAGCCGCGCCGTTTGGCCGTCGAAGACCCAGGTATAGGCGGGATCGACGTTGAAGCAGTTCGATGCGGTGATCGAGGAGCAGGTGCCGTACGGAATGTTCGGGTTGGACAGGGCGCTGCCACGCTGAGCATTAGCCAGAGTGGTTTGACCCCAGCGCGGACGCTGGAGCGTACGCACGCCGCGCTGAATGCCGACATCGACCAGACCGTCATACGGCTTGCTGGTCGGATCGGCGTCCAAGCCATAGAGGCCCGTGGCGTCCTGGAGCCAATCCATGTCCAGCGACTGGACCTCGTCGAGGGCTTCGTACTCACCATGAGCGTAAACGTTCAGGCGGCCATCGAAGAAGTTATGACCGACCAAGGCGGAGATACGCTTACTCGTTTCACCGTTCTGATTGATCTGGCCGTAATGGGCGTCGATCTCAACACCTTCGAAATTCTTGCGAAGGACAAAGTTCAGAACGCCCGAGACAGCGTCAGCGCCATAAACCGAAGCGGCGCCGCCGGTGACGATCTCGATGTTTTCGATCAGCAGGCGCGGGATGGTGTCGATATCAACCGACAGCGAACCGCCGTTGGAGCCGACATGGCGACGTCCATCGACCAGGGTCAGCGTCCGGCCGGAGCCCAGTGCACGCAGGTTCGGCAGAGCCAAGCCGCCAATACCCAGGCTGCCGGTCGTATCCGACGGGATCATGGACTGCGACAGAGCCGGAATGGTGGCCAGGTAGTCGATCACAGTCGACTGGCCGGTCGACAGCAGGGCCTCCCGCTCGACCTGAATCAGCGGCGTCGGCGAATTGACGGGGTCGCGACGGATACGCGAACCGGTGACGACGACCTCTTCGACCACGGTTGCATCCTGAGACGCAGGCTCAGCGGTCTGGGCGAAGGCCGGAGCCGACACAGCAAGGACGCCGGCGAGGATGGTCGTCCCGAATAGATAGTTGCGCTTCAAGTGCATTTTGAAATTGGCCCCAACCTTGAATTGAACTTCAGCACAGCGGAATCGCTCAGGGCGCCCGCATGACAGACCGTCTCGTCTAACGGAAATCGATGACCGGGCAAGCTTTGTGACCCAAATCAGGCCATCACGCGTCAAACCTGTAACAATGAGGCCACAGTCCGGTCACACATGGCCGAAGCATGTTCCGCGAGCGAAGATCATTCTCGTTTTGGCCCAATTGATGCAAAAATTGAGCGCAGACGAGCGCCATGGCAGCGCTTTCGACAAACACCCATCAGACGCCGTGCGCCTAAATCAGACAGGAATAGGGCCGACTCTGCGCCCAGAAAGCCGCCAAGCGGCCTAGAGGCGGCCTAGAGGTTGTCGCGCAACCAGCCGGCGGCGCGGGCCACCATGCCGCCGCGGTGCACCTTGGGGGCGTCGGCGGCGGTGATCTGACGGGACATCAGCTTGCGGGCGGAGACGGCCTCACGCGGGCCATAGGCGGCGCGCAGCAGGACGCCCGAGGCCGAGCAGAAGGCCGGGCCGGAGGCGGCGTCGGCCAGGTGGGGGGCGCGTTGCGGCTTGCCCAGGCGGACCGGGCGGTCGAAGACGCGCACGGCCAGTTCGCGCACGCCGTTCAGCTGGCTGGCGCCGCCGGTCAGGACGATGCCCGCGCCCGGGTCCATGCCGACGCCGGCGTGCTTCAGCCGGTCGCGCAGCAGTTCCAGGGTTTCCTCGACGCGCGGGGCGATGACGGTCTTGAGCATGGCGCGCGGGACGATGACGGGGCCGGCGGACGGGTCTTCGCCGCGCGGCGGGGCCTCCAGCATCTCGCGGTCCTCGTTGGCCGAAGCCATGGCCGAGCCATGCAGGGTCTTGAGGCGTTCGGCGCCGACCTTGGAGGTCGACAGGCCGCGCGCGATATCGGCGGTGACGTGATCGCCGCCGACGTTCAGGCTTTCGATGTGGAGCAGGCTGCGCCCGCCCCAGACGGCCGCCGAGGTCGAGCCGCCGCCCATGTCGATGCAGACGCTGCCCAACTCCATCTCGTCCTCTTCCAGCGCAGCGAGCGAGGAGACGACGGGGGCGGCGGCGACGCCTTGCAAGTCCAGGTGGGCCAGTTCAAGGCAGTGGCTGAGGGCGCCGAAGGAGCCTTCGGACATGGAGACGACCAGCAGGTCGAGGCCGAGCGAGCCGCCGCGCATCGAGCGCGGGTCGTGGACGCCGCGCGCCCCGTCCACCGACCAGGCGATGGGCAGGACGTGGATCGGGCGGCGGTTGGGCAGACGGATCTGGGCCAGGGCCATGCCGATGGCGCGGGCCAGGTCGCCGTCGCTGATCGGATGGGCGCCCAGGGAGACGCGGGCCTGAACCCGGTGGCTGGCCATCTGGCCGATGGCCGTGGTGACGATGACGCCGGAGACGGGCGAACCGGCGGCGCGCTCGGCGCGCTCGACGGCATGACCGATGGCCTGGGCGGCCTCGTCCATGTTGACGATGGCCCCGCCGCGCACGCCGCGCGACTGGACGTGGCTGGCACCGGCGACGCGGATGGTGCGGTCGGCGTGGCGCACGCCTTCGGGCTTCATGATGAAGCAGGCGACCTTGGACTGGCCCAGGTCGAGCGCGGCCACGGCCGGAGCGCGCGGGGCGCCCTTGGCTTGGTCCGTGTTCGTGTCTCGGCTGCGTCCGGCCATGATGCTCGTGTCCTGAATAGTCGTGTCAGACAGCGCCTTCGGAGGGCCGGACGGCGACCTCCTCGGGCGTGCGGAGATCAACCCGGGCGAAGCCCAGATCGAGAAGGCGTTCGCGCTGGTCCAGCGCGTCGAGGCGGATCAGGGCGCTGTCCTGATCGACGGCGGGCAGCTGGATCAGGGCGCCGTCCTTGAGCCGCAGGTCCCAGCGGCGCTCGTCCACCCGGACCAGGGCGTCGATACGCGCCATCAGGCGCGGGCGCTGGGCCAGCAGGGGCAGGATTTCAGAGGCGGTCTGATCGGCGCCCTTGCCCACCACCAGCGGCAGCTTGGGGTAGCGGCCGGCGTCGGCGCCCGGGATGACCTTGCCGCTGCTGTCGATGACATAGGCGTGGCCGCCGGTCTGCCAGACGGCCAGACGGTCGTGTTCCTTGACGTCGACGATCAGGGTGTCGGGCAGCAGGCGCACTACGCGCGCCTCCTTGACCCAACCCACGGCCTGCACCCGGTCGCGCACGGCGTTCAGGTCCAGGCTGACGATGGGCTGGTCGGCGCTGACGCCGACGGCCTGCTGGATCGCCGCCTTGGCCTCGGGCGAGGCGCCGGTGACGTGGACCTGCTTGACCTTCAGACCCATGCCCGAGGTGACGCTGTCGAATTTATTGGAAACCGAGTTGGAGATACGCTCGGCGCGCGCGCCCGTAGCCAGGACCCCGCCCAGCACCACAACGCCCGCCACGATGGAGATCAGGACGGCGCGCGGCGACAGGTCCAGCCGACCGATGGCGGCGACCTTGCCCGGCGTGGCCGGAGCGTTGCGGCCGCCCTTTTGCGGCCCCCTGCCCTTCGTCGCGCCCTGTCGCCGACCGCCACGCACTACCGCGGGCATGAGGCGTCCTCCACCATCCACCGAACCAGATCACGATACGCCATCCCGACATAGGCCGCCTGCTCGGGACTGAGCGAGGTCGGCGTCATGCCGGGCTGGGTGTTGACCTCCAGAAGAACGAGAACGTCGTTAACATCGTCATAACGGAAGTCGGATCGCGACACGCCGCGGCAGCCCATGGCCGTGTGGGCCAGCTCGGACTGACGTAAAGCCTTGTCAAAGACATGGGCGGGCAGTTCCGCGGGCAGGACGTGCTTGGAGCCGCCCTCGGCGTACTTGGCTTCGTAGTCATAGAAGCCCTTGGTCGGGGTGATGTCAGTGACGGTCAGGGCGCGCGGGCCAGACGCCTCGCCCAGCACAGTGACGGCCAGCTCCTTACCCGCGATGAAGGGTTCGACCATGACCAGATCGCCATAGGCCCAGTCGTCAGCGCCGACTTCGGCGACGGGGCGGTTGGCGCCCTCGCGCACCACGAAGACGCCGACCGAGGAGCCCTCAGCGTTCGGCTTGACCACATAGGGCGGGTCGATGACGTGGCGGCTGGCCACTTCATGACGATCAAACAGACCGCCGCCCGGGACGATGACGCCCGCCGCGCTCAGCACGGCCTTGGACTTGTCCTTGTCCATGGCCAGGGCCGAAGCCAGGACGCCCGAGTGGGTGTAGGGAATCTTGAGCGTCTCGAGGATGCCCTGGACGCAGCCGTCCTCGCCCCATTTGCCGTGCAGGGCGTTGAAGACGACATCGGGCTTCAGGGCGGTGAGCACCTGGGCCAGATCGCGCCCCGCGTCGACGCGCGTGACCTTGGCGACCTGCCCTTCCAGGGCATCGGCGCAGCCGCGACCGGACGACAGCGAAACCTCGCGTTCCGACGACAGGCCGCCCATCAGGACAGCGACGTGGAGGGTGTTCAGGGGCGCGCGCATGGGACGATCCGACTACTAGCCCGCCCCTATGGACTGAATACGGTTAACCGGTTGGAAACGATAGCGGGACGGATGCGAAATTCGCACCCGATCATCGTGGATTGCGAATGAGGAAACACACGCCTTGAAAAGCCTGCTCGGCCACGCCTGACATCCTGAACAATTGATGCTAGGAGGCCCGCCCATGAGCGCAGCTGTCATCGTCTTCCCGGGTTCCAACTGCGACCGCGACTGCAAGGTCGCCGTCGAACGTTCCACTGGCGAACAGGTCCAAATGGTCTGGCACGCCGAGACCGAACTGCCGAAAGGCCTCGATCTGATCGTCCTGCCGGGCGGCTTCTCCTACGGCGACTATCTGCGCTGCGGCGCGATGGCGGCCCAGGCCCCGATCATGCAGGCGGTCAAGAAGGCCGCCGACGACGGCGTCGCCGTCCTGGGCATCTGCAACGGCTTCCAGGTCCTGTGCGAAGCCGGCATGCTGCCGGGCGCCCTGCTGCGCAACGCCGGTCTGAAATACGTCTGCAAGCCGATCAGCCTGACGGTCGCCAACGGCCAGACCCGCTTCACCTCGGGCTATCAGGGCCAGCGCGAAGTCGTCATGACCCAGGGCAACGGCGACGGTAACTACTTCGCCGACGCTGAAACGCTCGCTCGCCTCGAAGGCGAGGGCCAGGTGGTCTTCCGCTACGTCGACAACCCCAACGGTTCGACCGCCGACATCGCCGGCATCCAGAATGAGCGCGGCAACGTGCTGGGCATGATGCCCCACCCCGACCGCGCCTTTGAAGCCGAACTGGGCAGCGCCGACGGCGCCACCCTGTTCCAGAGCATCTACGCGGCGGCCTAAACCCCCAGCTTCGGCGCGCCGCCTCCGGTCGCGTCGATGGCGGCGAAGAGGGCGCGGATCAGATCCTGCTCCTCAGCGGTGATCTCCGGCTTCCAAACGTCGAAGATCAGGATGGTGCGGTCGCGGCCGCTGTCGTTCCACGCCTCGTGCTCGATGGTGTCGTCAAAGGCCCAGGCCTGACCTTCACGCCACTCTCGCGTCTCGCCGCCGACACGGAAATGCGAGCCCGGCGGCGCAATCAGCGGCAGGTGGCAGATCAGACGCGGATTGATCAGGCCGTGATGCGGCGGAATCCTCGCCCCCGCCTGCAGCTTCGAGAACAGGATGGACGGCGAGCGGCCGGGGATGCGGCACAGGGGCGCCGCCGCCAGGGCCTTCATCGTTTCGGGGCAGCGGGCGGCGATCTCGGGAACTTCGGCCCCGTCCTTCCACAGGAAGACCGCGCTCCAGGCGGCGTTGTCCAGCATGCCCGCCTGCGCGTTCTTGGGACGGTTGGCGCGATCCTCGACATAGGGGGCGAACAGGGTCGGTTCGGCCAGGATGGCGTCCAGTTCCGCCCGGATCGCCGGCCCCGCAGCCTCGACCCCGGCCAGCCAATCCACCGTATCGCGCGGCTGGAACTCGATCTGCGGCAAACCGGGAAACATGTAGAACTTGGGCTGCTGATAATAGAGACGCCGTTTGCCGGTCATCAGGTCCAGCGAAGCCGAGAACCGTGCGCTGGACGAAACCGGGTCGAAGCCCCGCGCCTCCAACCCGTCGCGAAGGCCCTGCTCGAATCGTCGCGCGCCCTCGGCCTGTGCGCGGGCGGCGCGTTCAAGCTCCATCTTAAGATCAGCAGACGGTGAAGGGACGGCGCGGCCTTGCGCCAGGGCGGCGCCATAGAAGCTGGCGGCCGCGCGATGCTCCCCCCGCCCCGCCAAGGCGTCGGCCTTCAGCACCAGGGCGCGCGGCTCACGCGGGTTCATCTCCAACAGGGCGTCAGCCGCCAGGGCAAGCGCCGCAAAATCCGATTGATCGCGCGCAGCGCGGGCCTGCGCCAACAAGGTCAGGGGATCGGACAATCGAACATCGCTCATCACAGGATGGAACGACGGGCCGCGGGTCGGGTCAAGCGCCCCGGTCCGGCGCCGGGCTCATTGTCGTTGATCCAGGACTACTTCTTGCGGTCCAGAACGCTGGCGCTGCGGCCGAGTTCGTCGGCCTCGATCTCTTCTTCGACCGGTTCGCCGTCTTCATCCAGCGGGCGCTCCAGCGTGCCTTTGGCGCCGGATTCGCCGATAGCGGCCAGTTCGCGGGCGCCGACCCCCAGGCCCTGTTCCAGGGCGCGGTTGGTTTCCACCTCTTCGGTATCGAGAGCGGGATCGTCAGGCAGGTCGTCGAGGTCGGCCACAGGGCGTCTCCTTGGCTGAGGCTGTCCTGATAAGCGAGGCGGCGAGCAGAGGGTTCCGTCAGCCGCTCTTGAACCAAACCCCGCGGCGATGCGTAACTAGAGCGAAGCTGAGCCGGAGACGCCGCCCATGTCCGCCATCGAACGCCCCACGCCGCGCCAACAGACTCGCCGCCTGGTGGTGCTGGCCGCCGCCGTCTTCGCCGTGGTGGTTCCCATTGTGCAGAACCTGGGCGGGTTCGGCCTGTCACAGGCCGAGTTCGCGGCGGAGGGAAACCAGACCCTGCAGGTGGCGGGCTACGCCTTTTCCATCTGGGGCCTGATCTATCTGGGCCTGCTGGCCTATGCCGTGCGCCAGGCCCTGCCGCAGACGGGCGAGAGCGTGCTGATCAACCGCATGGGCTGGCCCTCGGCCGTCGCCTTCTTCGGCATCGGGATGTGGATCATCGCCGCCGCGCTGAACCTGAAGGCGGCCAGCGTTGTCATCATCTTCGCCTCCCTGCTGGCCCTGCTGGTTCCGCTGCTGGCCAACGCCAAGGCCATCCGCACGACGGGGGTCATGGACCGCGACCGCTGGTTCCTGATCTGGCCGCTGGCGGCGCTGGCCGGGTGGCTGACCGTCGCTGCGCCGCTGAACCTGATCACCACGGCCACGGCGTTCGACGCCCTGCCCGCCTTCCTGTCACCGACCGTCTGGGCCATCGCCATTCCCGCCTTTGCGGTTCTGGTGGGCCTGGAGGTCACGCACTACCTTCGGACCCTGGCCTATCCCCTGCCGATCGCCTGGGGTCTGGTCGGGATCTTCGTGGCGGAACAGGAGCGTAACCCCACGGTCGCCTACCTCTCGTTGGTCGCAGCCTTCATCCTGGTCGTGGTCGTGGTCGTGGTCACTTTCGGCCTGAAACGCGGGATCGAGCGGCCCCACTGAACGGACGGGCTGACAGGAGGCTCAGACCCGGCTAGAAGCCCCGCCCATGAGCGCTCCGCAAAAGACCACCGCAGAATTGGCCGCTGAATACGGTCTGGCTCCGAACGAGTATGAGGTCCTGCTGGACCGGTTGGGTCGCGAACCCAACCAGGTCGAGCTGGGCGTCTTCTCGGTCATGTGGTCCGAGCACTGCTCCTACAAATCTTCCAAGAAGCAGTTGATGAAGTTCCCGGTTACGGGACCGCGCGTCATCTGCGGCCCGGGCGAGAACGCCGGGGTCATCGACATCGACGACGGCGACGCCTGCATCTTCAAGATGGAGAGCCACAACCACCCCTCCTACATCGAGCCCTATCAGGGCGCGGCGACAGGCGTGGGCGGCATCATGCGCGACGTCTTCACCATGGGCGCCCGCCCGGTGGCCCTGCTGAACGCCCTGCGTTTCGGCGATCCCTCGCACGAGAAGTCCAAGCGCCTGGTCAAGGGCGTGGTCGCCGGCATCGGCGGCTACGGCAACTGCGTCGGCGTGCCGACGGTCGCCGGCGAGACCAATTTCCACAAGGGCTACAACGGCAACATCCTGGTCAACGCCATGTGCGTGGGCATCGCCAAGGCTGATGAGATCTACTACTCGGCCGCGCCGGAAGCCGGCCATGACGTGGTCTACTTCGGCTCCAAGACCGGCCGCGACGGCATCCACGGCGCCACCATGTCCTCGACCGAGTTCGACGACGAGTCGGAGGCCAAGCGCCCCACGGTCCAGGTCGGCGACCCCTTCGCCGAGAAGCTGCTGATCGAAGCCACGCTGGAGCTGATGGCCTCGGGCGCCGTGGCCGCCATTCAGGACATGGGCGCGGCGGGTCTGACCTCCTCGTCGGTCGAAATGGCCGGCAAGGGCGGCGTCGGCGTCGAGCTGGACCTCAACAAGGTGCCCCAGCGCGAAACCGGCATGACCGCCTATGAGATGATGCTGTCGGAAAGCCAGGAGCGGATGCTGGCGGTCCTGAAGCCGGGCTTCGAAGACGTCGGCTATCGCATCTTCCAGAAATGGGGTCTGGACTTCGCCATCATCGGCAAGACGACCAACACCGGCCATCTGGTGCTGAAGCATCACGACGAGGTGGTCTGCGACGTGCCTCTGGCCCCGCTGTTCGACGACGCGCCGCTTTATGACCGCCCCTGGGTCCAGCCCGAGCTGCAACCGCGCCTCGACCCGGCTGAAGTCCCCGCGCCCGAGAGCTGGAACGACGCGGTCATCAAGGTCATCGCCTGCCCCGACATGGCCTCCAAGCGCTGGATCTGGGAACAGTACGACCGCCACGTCATGGCCGACACCCTGCAGGACTCCTCGACCGGCGCCGACGCCGGCGTGGTTCGCGTCCACGGTACGGACAAGGGTCTGGCCGTGACGTCCGATTGCACCCCGCGCTATGTCCAGGCCGACCCCTATGAAGGCGGCAAGCAGGCCGTGGCCGAGGCCTGGCGCAACCTGACCGCCGTGGGCTCGCGTCCCATCGCCATCACCGACAACCTCAACTTCGGCAACCCGCAGCGCCCCGAGATCATGGGCCAGATCGTGCGCGCCACCGACGGCATGGCCGAGGCCTGCCGCGAGCTGGACTTCCCCGTCGTCTCGGGCAACGTCAGCCTCTACAACGAGACCAACGGCGTCGCCATTCCGCCGACCCCGACCGTCGGCGCGGTCGGCCTGCTGACCAACTATGACGTGGTCACCGGCTTCGGCGGCGTGGTCGAGGGCGACACCCTGGTCCTGATCGGCCAGACGCACGGCGAGCTGGGCGCCTCCATCTATCTGCGCGAGGTTCTGGGCCGCGAAGAAGGCGCTCCGCCGCCGGTCGACCTGAAGCTGGAGCGCAAGACCGGCGACTTCGTGCGCGGTCTGATCGAGACGGGCGAGCTGACGGTCGTGCACGACCTGTCGGACGGCGGTCTGGTCGGCGCCGCCGCCGATCTGGCCCTGGCCTCGGACGTCGGCATCGAACTGAACGCCTCCAGCGCCGCCCACGCCCACGCCTTCCTGTTCGGTGAAGACCAGGCCCGCTATCTGGTCGCCGTCTCGGACGCCGAGGCCCTGCTGGCGCAGGCCAAGGACGCCGGTCTGCACGCCTCGGTCGTCGGCGTGGCCAAGGGCGCGGACTTCGCCTCCTCGGGTCCGAAGGGCGAGCTCTATCGCATCCCCGTCGCCCACCTGCGCGAGATCCACGAAAGCTGGATGCCGAACTGGATCGAAGGCTGATGCGAAACCGCGTCGTCGTCCTGCTGGTCGCCAGCGCAGCCCTGCTGGCCGCCTGCGACTTCGAGGGCGGTGACCCGGTCCAGCACGCCCTGCGCGACGCGGCCGCCGCCCGTCAGGCCGCCGCGCTGAAGACCACCGAGGAAGAACAGGCGTCTGCAGCCAGACGCGCCGCCGCCCCGGCCGAAGGCGATGAGCTTTCGCGCCTGATCGCCTCGCGGCGTCAGGCCGTCGAAGACACCCGCGCCCTGCTGGCCGCCACCACCGACCCGGCCCTGAAAGGCCAGTTGACCGGCGACCTCAAGGCCGAGGAAGGTCGGCTGCGCGCGCTCGAGGCCCGCGCCGCCGCGCAATAGCCTCGTCGGGGGAAGCCAGCATGAGAACCGCCGTCGTCATGCCTGTCGGGGCTCGCTTCTGCCGCGAGCAGCCGAACTCCATGGAGACGGTGGCGCGAACCCTCGCCAGGGCCGAGACGGCCGAGGTGCGCGTGTTCTGCTGCGAAGGCGCCGACGACCACGACACGCCGTTGGCCCAGACCCTGCCGACGGCCGGTCGCCTTCAGGCCCTGCGCCAGGCCCTGACCGACTATCGCCCCGACGTCATCGAGTTCCATCAGCAGACCCAGCAGGCTGTCGCCCTCGCCCGATACTTCCCCGACGCCGCCGTCACCCTCTATCGCCACAACGCCGTAAAGCCTCCACGCCACGCCATCGACCGCTGGCGCTATGAACGGCGCTATGACCGCATGGACGGGCTGGTCTTCGTCAGCGAGGCGGCGCGGCTCGATTTCCTCAAGGACTTCCCGCGTCTGGCGGACAAGGCCTTCGCCGTGCCCAATCCCATTGATGTCGGGCTGTGGCGTGCGCCGGTGGAGGACCGCGAGCCGCTGATCGCCTTCGCCGGACGCGCCATGCCGGAAAAGGGCGTGGACCTGATCTGCGCCGCCCTGCCCGAGGTGCTGGACCGCCACCCCAACTGGCGCGCCGTGCTGATGCTCAACGACTGGGACCAGCATCAGGCCTGGGCCGCCCCTCACGTCGCGCCGCTGGCCCGATATGGCGGCCGCGTCCAGATCCTGCGCTCGGCCCCGCTGGCTGACGTTCGTGCCGTGATGCAGAAGGCCGCCATCGCCCTGACGCCCTCGGTCTGGGCCGAACCCCTGGGCCTGACGGCGCTGGAGGCCCATGCGGCGGGCGCGACCCTGATCTCGTCAGGACGCGGCGGCCTGCGCGAAGCCAGCGGCCCCCACGCCGTCTATGTCGACGACCTGACGGCCCCAGGCCTGGGCACCGCCATCGAGACCCTGATCAATGATCCCACCCGACGTGAAGCCATGGCGCGCTCGGCCCAGGCCTATGTGCTGGAGACCCACACCCCTGAACGCCGCGCGTCGCAGTTGGCCGCCCTGCGGGCCAAGCTGGTCCTGACCAAACGCGCCGGGCTCAAACTTCGGCGATAGCCGCAAAAGCCCCTTCCTTTTGACATTATCGTCAATACATATGAAGCCAGCCTGAGAAGGAGCGCTTCATGACCGACGCCGCCGCCTCGACCTTCCGCCCCTGGACGCCGCCGCGCCGGACCCAGAGGATGAACCTGCCGCAGTTCCTGTGGCAGAGCTGGCGCGACCCGCTGCAGATCTGGTCCCAGGCCCATTTTAGCGAACTCTATATCGACGGGGCCTCGCCGCTGGGCCGCACCCTGGTGGTCAGCGATCCCGAGGGCGTGCGCCGTGTTCTGACCGACAACGCCGCCAACTATGAAAAGGGCGACCTGCAGAGGCGGGTGCTGGGCCCCATGCTGGCCGACGGCCTGCTGCTGACCGAGGGCGAGCAGTGGCGGCGCGCCCGGCGCATCATGGCCCCCCTGTTCACCCCCGTCCACACCGCGCGCACCGCCGAGGCCATGGACCGGGTCTGCCGCCGCCGGGTCGAGGGCTGGCGCCTGGAGCACGGCGCGCGGGTGCTGAACATCGACAGCGAGATGAGCGGGCTGACGTTTGACATCCTGTCGGCCACGCTGTTCTCGGACGACCTGGACGGCGACGCGGCCGGGTTCGAGAAGGCGCTGAACCACTTCCTGGCGGTCGGCGCGCGCATCAGTCCGCTGGACGCGCTGAAGGCCCCCGACTGGATTCCACGTCTTGGCAGGGTGGCCTCGGGCGGCGACGCGCGCTTCTTTCAGGAAAGGGTCGGGGCGCTGGTGGCGCGACGCCGAGCGCGGTTGGAAGAAGGCGGCGAGCCCCCTGATGACCTGCTGACCGCCCTGCTCAGCGCCCGAGATGAGGACGGCGACGGATCGGGCCTATCGGACCACGAGGTCGCGTCCAACATCCTGACCTTCATCCTGGCCGGGCATGAGACGACGGCGCGCACTCTGGGCTGGACCCTGCATCTGATCAGCCGCGATCCGCGAGTGGCTGACATTCTGAAAGCTGAGGCCGACGGCTGGGACCGCAGCGCCGGCGCCCTGCGCGACCTGCATTGGCACCGGGCAGTGATCGAGGAGGCCATGCGCCTGTTCCCGCCTGCCCCGACCATGATCCGTCAGGCCGTAGCCGACGACGTCATCGGCGGTCATGAGGTCAAGGCAGGCCAGACCGTGCTGATCGTGCCCTGGGTCATTCACCGCCACGAAAAGCTGTGGGACGAACCCGACGCCTTCCGCCCCGAACGCTTCCTGCCCGAGAACCGCAAGTCCATCGACCGCTACGCCTGGCTGCCCTTTAGCGGCGGTCCGCGCATCTGCATCGGCGCCGCCTTCGCCATGCAGGAGGCGATCATCGCCCTGGCCGAAATCCTGAAAGTCGCCGAGGTCGAAGCCATCACCCCGGTCGAACCCCGCCCGGTGCATCAGGTGACGCTGCGCAGCAGCCGGACGATGCGGCTGCGGCTCAGGGCGCGGCGGGATCGGGCCGAGGCGGCCTAGACCTGAGGGATGGCTTGGCTCAGGCGGCCGCCGACGCGGATGGCTTCGACGCGCTTGGCCAGACCCGTGCGGTCGTCGGTCTCGACGAAGACGCCGCAGATGGTGGCCGGGCCGCTGGCGGGGGTGTAGCGCCCACCGGACAGTCGCGTGGTGAAACGGCGCAGCGGCTCTTCCTTGTCGTTGCCGATGACCGAGTCATAGTCGCAGCAGCCGCCGGCGTCGGTCTGATAGGCCGTGCCGTGGGGCAGGATCTGGGCGTCCGCCGTCGGGACGTGGGTGTGGGTGCCGACGACCAGGCTGGCGCGCCCGTCGCAGAAGTGGCCCATGCCCATCTTCTCGCTGGTGGCCTCGGCGTGCATGTCGACGATGACGGCGTCGGCGACCACGCCGAGCGGCGCCGCTTCCAGCTCGCGCTCGACGGCGCTGAACGGGTCGTCCATCGGGTCCATGTGCACCCGGCCCAGGACGTTGATGACCAGAACCCGACGGCCGTCCTCGGTGACGAAGACATCCGCGCCGCGACCCGGCGCGTCCATCAGGCGCGGATAGTTGGCCGGGCGGATCAGGCGCGGCTCGCGCACGATATAGGTCAGGGCTTCGCGCTGGTCCCAGCTGTGGTTGCCCAGGGTCAGGACGTCGGCCCCGGCGGCGAATATCTCGCGCGCCGTGTTCTCGGTGATGCCGAAGCCGCCTGCGGCGTTTTCGGCGTTGACCACCACGAAGTCGAGCTTGAGGTCGCGCCTCAGCCCCGGAAGATGATCCGTCAAACCATCGCGCCCGGACTTGCCGACCACGTCACCGAAAAATGCCAGTCTCATGGGACGGCTCTATAGCCCTTCTCGGTCAAAACGCCATGCAGACGCATGTCGTGGGCCTCCAGCGCCAACCGCTCGACCTCTTGCCCGGCATAGGCGAAGCCGACGCGCATTGCGTCTGGCAGCACCGCAAAGGTCCGGTCGTAATAGCCGCCGCCCTGCCCCAGCCGCCCGCCGTGAACGTCAAAGGCCAACAGCGGCGTCAGGATCAGGTCGGGCGTGACGACCTCGCTCAGCGGCAGGGGGGCGGGACAGCCGGCGGCGTCCAGTTCCAGCGGCTCACCCGGCGTCCAGGCGCGAAAGATCATGGCCGCGTCGCGCGCGATGACCACCGGCAGGCACAGGCGGCGGCCCGCCTGATACAGGGCGACAGCCAGGGCATCCGTGTCCAGTTCCGACCCCATGGCGCGATAGAGGGCGACGGTTTCGCCGGCTGGCAAAGCCTCGGCGTGACCAGCAGCGCGCTCGGCGGCTTCGTGGTCGACCTCGGCCAACCGCTTGCGCAGGGCGCGCATCGCGGCGCGGAGTTCGTGTTTGGAGGTCATGCGCCGTCTCAAGCCCGTCCGGACATCAACGCGCTCAAGCAGCGAGGCCTCGCAGGCCGAGCGATAGCGCAACAAGAATGCAAAGGGTGGCGGCGCCGCGAGAGCCGTGAAGAACGTTTAAATCCTCTCGACCTGGGTAGCCAGGTGGGCTCCATATGCCCAGGCCCTCGAGCCCGGACAGGGACAGATCCCGTAGAGTGAATTAAGGTCAGAAGGATATGTTGTCTTCGACGTGAGCCGCAGCAGGACCCGCCGCTGGATAAGATAGGCGGTCCGGCAGGATTCAACAATGGCGGATCAGGCACGTCTTGTTTCTTCCGTCATCCCGGACGGCCCGAAGGGACGATCCGGGACCCAGACGGTCAGATCATCCCGACAAGGAACCGCCTGGCTGCCCACGCCTGGGTCCCGGCTCTGCGCCTTGCTCCGCAAGGCTTGGCCGGGATGACGGCACGAAAATCAAATCGTCTGACAGATCTTCTCGATACGCGCCGCCACGGCGTTCAGGGCCTCGGCCACGCCGTCGCCCGGCGGGGGCGGCGGGGCTTTCTGGGGGCCGTCCTGAACCGCTGGTCCCTGGCCGTTCTCCAGGCGCTGACGCGCCTCGTGCAGTTCGTCGGCCAGCATCAGCGAGGCCATCAGGAACAGGCGCAGGTCGCCGACATGGCCGACATCGCCGGCGATCTGGCGCACATGACTGTCGAACTGGCGGGCCAGGATGCCGACGCGCTCTTCCTGGCCGTCGGCGCACCCCACAGCATAGGAGCGGCCGTTGACTTCAACTGTGACGGTCGCCATCAGCGCGCCTCCTGCTCGGCCAGAACCTCGCGCACGGCCTCGGCCGCCCGGCCCAGGGCCTCGGCGGCGTCGCGGCCGGCGGCTTCCAGTTCGGTGATCCGCACCAGGTCGGCGGCGTTCGACGGTCTTGGCGCGAACAGGTCGTCGTCGGTGATGGCGGGGGCGGTGGCCGGACGCGCCTTCAGCTCCAGCACTCTGCGTTCCAGCAGGGCCAGGGCCTTGTCGATGCGTGTCTTTGCGGCCGTAACGGCGTCCATTGGGGTCCTTTCGTCCAGATTCCGTATAGAACCTGTGCGCGCGTCGGGGTAAAGGCGGCGCGCCCCCGCTTTATCCTGTTCCTGAGGAAAGGTCTCGCCGTGACCGACGCCCAAGCTGCATTCGCCAAGCCTTCGCCCAAGCAGATGGCCGACGCCATCCGCGTCCTGTCCATGGACGGCGTCGAAAAGGCCAAGAGCGGCCACCCCGGCATGCCCATGGGCATGGCCGACGTCGCCACCGTCCTCTACTCGAAATTCCTGAAGTTCGACGCCAGCCGCCCCGACTGGGCCGACCGCGACCGCTTCATCCTGTCGGCCGGCCACGGCTCGATGCTGATCTACAGCCTGCTGCACCTGACCGGCTACAAGGAAGCCACCAAGGAGCAGTTGGAAAACTTCCGCCAGTGGGGCTCCAAGACCGCGGGGCACCCGGAATACGGCCACCTGGCCGGGATCGAGACGACGACCGGCCCCCTGGGTCAGGGCCTGGCCACCTCAGTCGGCTTCGCCGTGGCTGAGCGCCACCTGGCCGCCCGCTTCGGTGCAGACCTGGTGGATCACCGCACCTGGGTCGTCGCCGGCGACGGCTGCCTGATGGAAGGCGTGTCGCAGGAAGCCATTGCGCTTGCCGGCCGCCTGAAGCTGAACAAGCTGTGCGTCCTGTGGGACGACAATGAGATCACCATCGACGGCAAGGTGTCGCTTTCGGACGCCACCGACCAACTGGCACGCTTCAAGGCCTCGGGCTGGGCGGTCAAGGCCATCGACGGCCACGACCACAAGCAGATCCAGAAGGCCCTGGCCTGGGCGACCAAGCAGTCCAAGCCGACGCTGATCGCCTGCAAGACCAAGATCGGCAAGGGCGCCGCCACCATGGAAGGCAGCCACAAGACCCACGGCGCCGCCCTGGGCGCCACCGAGATCGCCGCCACGCGTCAGGCCCTGCACTGGCCCTTCGCGCCGTTCGAACTGCCGGAAGGCATCCAGAAGGCCTGGGCCAAGGTCGGCAAGCAGGGCGCCAAGACCCGCAAGGGCTGGGAAGCCCGCCTGCTGAACCACGCCCAGCGCGACGACTTCACTCGCGCCATGGCCGGCGACCTGCCCACCGGCGCCTTCGAGGCGCTGGACGCCAAGCTGAAGGAACTGGTCTCGACCCAGCCGGCCCTGGCCACGCGCCAATCCTCGGGCGAGGCCCTGGAAACCGTGTTCAACGCCATCCCCGAACTGATCGGCGGCTCGGCCGACCTGACCGGTTCGAACAACACCTTCGTCAAGGACACCCAGATCCTCGACGCGCCCGACTACGCCGGTCGCTACCTGAACTACGGCATCCGCGAGTTCGGCATGGCCGCAGCGATGAACGGCCTGGCCCTGCACGGCGGGGTCATCCCCTACGCCGGCACCTTCATGGCGTTCGCGGACTACAGCCGTCCGGCGATCCGCCTGGGCGCCCTGATGGGCGTGCGCGTGGTTCACGTCCTGACCCATGACTCGATCGGTCTGGGCGAAGACGGCCCGACCCACCAGCCGGTCGAGCATCTGGCTGCGCTTCGCGCCATCCCCAACCTGATGGTCTTCCGCCCCGCCGACACCGTCGAGGCGCTGGAGTGCTGGCAGGTCGCCCTGCAGCACAAGACGACCCCGTCGGGCATGTGCCTGTCGCGTCAGAAGACCCCGGCGGTCCGCCTGACCGACGCCGGTGAAAACCTGTCGCGCAAGGGCGCCTATGAGCTGAAGGCCGCCAACGGCCCGGCGAAAGTCACCCTGTTCGGCACCGGCACCGAAGTCGCCCTGGCGCTGAAGGCCGCCGAGACGTTGGAGGCCGAAGGCGTGCCGACCCGCGTCGTCTCCGTCCCCTGCTTCGAACTGTTCGAGCAGCAGCCCAAGGCCTATCAGGACGCCGTCATCGGCCGCGGCACCGTCCGCGTCGCCGTGGAAGCCGCGATCAAGCAGGGCTGGGAACGCTTCATCGGCGAGGACGGCGGCTTTGTCGGCATGACCGGCTTCGGCGCCTCGGCCCCGGCCGAAGTCCTCTACCGCGAGTTCGGCATCACCGCCGAGGCCGTGGTCGAAGCCGCCAAGGCCCGGCTCTAAGCCTGATGCGCCGCCTCGCCCTCGTATTGAGCTTCGGCTTGTCGATGGCGGGCGGCGCGCCTGCCTTCGCCGAGACCGCCCTGGCACAGACAACCGTCCCCGTGGCGGTCGAGACGCCCGTCGTCATCGGCCAGTCCTACGCCCTGCCCTCCGCCGTCATGGGCCAGACGCGCGAGATCAACGTCTGGCTGCCGCCCGGCTATGCCAAGGGCAGCCAGACCTATCCCGTCCTCTACGTCCTCGACGGCGGTCAGGATCAGGACTTCCACCACATCTCGGGCATCGCCCAGTTGGGGACCATCGTCGGCACGACCCGCGACGTCATCGTCGTGGGCATCGCCTCGGGCGATCGCCGCAATGAGCTGGCCCTGCCCACCGAGAACCCCGAACTGATCGCCCGCTATCCGACGCAGGGCCAGTCCGACCGCTTCCGCCGTTTCGTCGGCGAAGAGGTCATGCCCTTCATCGAAGTCCGCTATCGCACCAGCGGCGAGACGGCCCTGATGGGCGAGTCTCTGGCCGGTCTGTTCGTGGTCGAGACCTTCCTGAAAGAGCCGCAGATGTTCGACGCCTATGTCGCCGTCAGCCCCAGCCTGTGGTGGGACGGCGGTCAGTTGGCGCGGCAGTCAGGGGCGCACCTGCGCGACCATTCCAATGACCCGCGCACCCTGATCCTGACGCTCGGCGACGAGGGCGAGGAGATGCAGGCGCCGATGGACGTCCTGACCGCCAACCTGCGCGACCACGCCCTGCCCGGCGTCACCTGGACCTTCACCCCGCGCCCGACCGAGAGCCACGCCACCATCTATCACGGGGCTGCGCTGGACGCCTTCCGCCGCCTCTATGCGGTTCCGACACCATGAGCCATCTCGGCGCCGTCAGCCTGCTGGTCCGCGACTATGACGAGGCCATCGCCTTCTACGTCGGCAAGCTGGGCTTCGACCTCTCAGAAGACACCGACATGGGCGGCGCCAAGCGCTGGGTCCGCGTCACGCCGAAAGGCGGCCAGACCTCGCTGCTGCTGGCCCGCGCCGCGACGCCGGAACAGGTCGCCCGGATCGGCGATCAGGCCGGCGGCCGCGTCTGGTTGTTCCTCTACACCGACGACCTGCTGCGCGACCACGCCGCCTGGCTGAAGGCCGGCGTCGTCTTCCGCGAAACGCCCCGTCACGAAGCCTATGGCAAGGTGGTGGTCTTCGAAGACCTCTACGGCAACGCCTGGGACCTGATCGAACCCCCTACAGGAGCCTGAGCCCATGAAGATCGGCACGCCGCTTACCGACCACGCCACGCGCGTCATGCTGCTGGGCTCGGGCGAGCTGGGCAAGGAGGTGGCCATCGAGCTGCAGCGTCTGGGCGCCGAGGTGATCGCGGTGGACCGTTATCCCAACGCCCCGGCCATGCAGGTGGCGCACCGCAGCCACGTCATCCCCATGACCGATCCTCAGGTGCTGAACGGGATCATCATGGCCGAGGCCCCGCACATCATCGTGCCGGAGATCGAGGCCATCGCCACCGACGCCCTGGCGGCCATCGAGGCGGCGGGTCTGGCCCGCGTCATCCCCACGGCCCGCGCCACCCAGTTGACCATGAACCGCGAGGGCATCCGTCGCCTGGCCGCCGAGGAACTAGACCTGCCGACCAGCCCCTACGCCTTTGCAGGCAGCGCCGAGGAACTGGCGGCGGGGGCCGAGGCCGTCGGCTTCCCCTGCTTCGTCAAGCCGGTCATGTCCTCGTCAGGCAAGGGCCAGTCCTATGTCGAGAACCCTGAGGCCGTGGCCGAGGCCTGGGACTATGCTCTGGCGTCCGGCCGCGTCGACACGACCCGCGTCATCGTCGAGGGCAAGATCGACTTCGACTATGAGATCACCCTGCTGACCGTGCGGTCTTTGCGCGACGGCGCCGTGCGCACCGACTTCTGCGCCCCCATCGGCCATCGCCAGCAGAAGGGCGACTATGTCGAGAGCTGGCAGCCGCAGATCATGAGCGAGGCCGCACTGCAGGCGGCGCAGGAGATTGCCGGCAAGGTGACCGACGCCCTGGGCGGTCTCGGCGTCTTCGGCGTCGAGCTGTTCGTCACCGGCGACAAGGTCTGGTTCTCGGAGGTTTCGCCGCGCCCGCACGACACCGGGCTGGTGACGCTGGCCACCCAGACCCTGAGCGAGTTCGCCCTGCACGCCCGCGCCATCCTTGGCCTGCCGGTGGACGTGTCGCTGCGCGATCCCGGCGCCAGCGCCGTCATCTACGGCGGTCTGGAGGCCGAGGGCGTGGTGTTCGAAGGCGTGGCCGAGGCCCTGTCGGTGCCGACCGCCGACCTGCGCCTGTTCGGCAAGCCCGAAGCCTTTGAGCGCCGCCGCATGGGCGTGGCTCTGGCGCGGGGGGCGGACACGGATCAGGCCCGGCAGCGCGCGGCCGAGGCGGCGAGCAGGGTCCGCGTCGTCAACCCCTGACGCCTCTTTCCTCCCCATGAAATGGGGAGGGGGACCGCGTAGCGGTGGAGGGGCTTCTGCGCCTGGATGAAGCGGCCCCTCCGTCACGGGCGCTACGCACCCGCGCCACCTCCCCATGGAATGGGGAGGAGAACTCGCCGCAAAGCTTGCCTTGACTGTAAAATAAAGACGCCAACCTTCGACTTTAGTCGGTTGGCGCCGAGGCCCTAAAGGGTTCAGAAATGCCGAAAGGTCGCACCTAGTCGACCCGGAGGACCGTTTCGCCATGGGCAAGCTCAAGACCGCGCTAATTTTTGGCGCCATCGCCATACTGGGGGCCGTGTGCCTCGCCGTCATCGCCCTGCATCAGGGCGAGAGTATCAGCGCCGTCTGGATCGTGGTCGCGGCGCTGTGCGTCTACGCCATCGCCTACCGCTTCTACGCCCGCTACCTGGCCGGCAAGGTCATGGGGCTGAACGCGAAACGGCCCACCCCGGCGGTTCGGCATAACGACGGGCTGGACTATGTGCCGACCCCGCGCAACGTCCTGTTCGGCCACCATTTCGCGGCCATCGCGGGCGCAGGGCCTCTGGTCGGGCCAGTGCTGGCGGCGCAGATGGGCTATCTGCCCGGCGTGCTGTGGATCCTCGTCGGCGCGGTTCTGGCCGGGGCGGTGCAAGACATGATGGTCCTGTTCATGTCCACCCGGCGCGACGGTCGCTCGCTGGGCGACATGGTCCGCACCGAAATGGGCCCCATCCCCGGCATCATCGCCCAGGTCGGCGTGCTGATGATCATGGTCATCATTCTGGCGGTTCTGGCGCTGGTCGTGGTCAAGGCTTTGGCCGAGAGCCCGTGGGGCACCTTCACCGTGGCCGCCACCATCCCCATCGCCGTCTTCATGGGCCTCTACACCCGCTACCTGCGGCCTGGCCGCGTGGGCGAGGTCTCGGTCATCGGCGTGGTCCTGCTGATCCTTGCCATCATCGGCGGCGGTCACATCGCGGCTGATCCCTTCTGGGGTCCGGCCTTCACCCTGTCCGGCACCACCCTGGCCATCGCCATGATGGCCTATGGCTTCGTCGCCTCGGTCATTCCGGTCTGGCTGCTGCTGGCCCCGCGCGACTACCTGTCCACCTTCCTGAAGATCGGCGCCATCCTGGCCCTGGCTGTCGGCATCCTGATCGTGCGTCCGCACGTGCAGATGCCGGCCATCACCCCCTTCATCGACGGCACCGGCCCGGTCTTCTCCGGCGCCCTCTTCCCCTTCCTGTTCATCACCATCGCTTGCGGCGCGGTCTCGGGCTTCCACGCCCTGATCTCGTCGGGCACCACGCCCAAGCTGCTGGAGAACGAGAACCAGATCCCGCTGATCGGCTATGGCGCCATGCTGTGCGAGAGCTTCGTGGCCATCATGGCCCTGATCGCCGCCACGGTGCTGGACCCCGCCGTCTATTTCGCCATGAACAGCCCGGTCAGCGTGATCGGCGACAACGCCGCCTCCGCCGCCGCCGCCGTGGCCCAGTGGGGCTTCCACATCACCCCCGGCGAGTTGGAGCAACTGGCCCGCGACGTGGGCGAGCACTCCATCCTGTCGCGTGCAGGCGGCGCGCCTACGTTGGCCGTCGGCATGGCCCACATCCTGTCGGGCATCATCGGCGGCAAGGCCATGATGGCCTTCTGGTACCACTTCGCCATCCTGTTCGAAGCCCTGTTCATCCTGACCACGGTCGACGCCGGCACCCGGGTCTGCCGCTTCATGATCCAGGACCTGCTGGGCGTCGCCGTGCCCAAAATGCGCGAGACCAAGTCCTGGACCGCCAACGTCGTGGCCACGGCCCTGACGGTCAGCCTGTGGGGCTACTTCCTCTACACCGGCGTGGTCGATCCTCTGGGCGGCATCAACAGCCTGTGGCCGCTGTTCGGCATCGCCAACCAGATGCTGGCCGCCGTCGCCCTGATCCTCGGCACCGTGGTCCTGTTCAAGATGAAGCGCGAGCGCTTCGCCTGGGCTACGGCGGTTCCGGCGGTCTGGCTGCTGATCTGCACCCTGACGGCGGGCTTCCAGAAGCTGCTGCACCCGGACGTCAAGATCGGCTTCCTGGCCCACGCCCGGAAGTATCAGGACGCCCTGGCCGCCGGCGACATCCTGGCCCCGGCCAAGACGGCGGGCGACATGCACCGGATCATCATCAACGATTACGTCAACTCGGCCCTGACGGCGGGCTTCCTGTTCGTGGTCCTGACCATGGTGGTCTATGGCGTCCGCGCCTGCCTCAAGGCCCGGAAGATCAACCACCCCACCGTGGTCGAGCAGCCCGCCGCCCACGAGCTGACGCTGGAGGACGAAGCCATGGACACGGCCCGTGCCTAGGCCCGCCCCCCAAGATGGCGGCGCAGATCTACTCTGCGTCTGCCGCGACACCCTGATGCGGTGGGGCAAGGACGCCCGCCGCACCGCCAGCCTCATGGTCGGCCAGCCCGACTATGAGGTCTATGTCGCCCACGCCGAGGCCACCCACCCCGAGCAGCCGCCGCTGGATCGCACCGCCTTCTTCCGCCTGCACGAAGCCCGCCGCTTCGGGGCCGGCGGCGCGTTCCGCTGCTGCTGAGACCTTACTGCGAGTTCACTCGCCAAGGCCCGGCGTCGGCATAAGGTGGCGGGCATGAAAGCGCCCGTCCCCGCCCTTGGCTTCATCGCCGCCCTGTTCCTCGCCGCCTCGCCCGCCCTCGCGCGACAGGCCGAGGCCCCCGCCGCACCCCGCGTCGTCGTCGGCCAGGTCGCCGCCGCCATCCGCGACGCCTATTTCGACCCCGCCAAGGCCGAGACCATCGCCGCCGCGCTGGAGGCCGAGGCCGCCGCAGGCCGCTATGACGCCCTGACCGATCCCCGCGATCTGGAAACGGCCCTGACCGCGCGGCTGGAGCCTTTCGACCAGCATTTCAGCGTCGGCAAACCGGCGCCCTCCACGCCCGCCGCCGCCCCGTCCTCGGGCGCGGCATCGGGCCTCGCCCCCGTGCCCTTCCCCGTCGTCGCCGCCCGTGGCGGTCAGGGATTCCGCGCGGTTCAGATCCTGCCCGGCAATGTCGGTCTGATCGACATGAGGATGTTCGCCGACTTCGAGGGGCCCAATGACCCGGCCCGCCGTCAGGCCGATGCCGCCTTGCAGATGGTGTCGGGCGCGGACGCCGTCATCTTCGATCTGCGCAACAACGGCGGAGGCTCGCCCGCCATGGTCGGCTATCTGGTCAGCGCCTTCGTCGGGCCGGACGCCGACGTCTATAACCGCTTCCATTCCCGCGACGGCGAAGCCAGCGAAGCCCCCGCCCAGCCCTATGCCGCGCCGCGCCTGGACGTGCCGGTCTATGTCCTGATCAGCGGCCGCACCGGCTCGGCGGCCGAAGCCTTCGCCTATACGATGCAGGCTGCAAAGCGCGCCGTCGTCGTCGGCGAGACCTCGGGCGGCGCGGCCAACCCCGGCGGCCCGGTCTTCACGCCGTCGGGCTACCGCGTCTTCATCTCCACCGGCTCACCGACCAATCCCCTGACCGGCGGCAACTGGGAACAGGTCGGCGTCCGCCCCGACGTGGCCGTCCCCGCAGAGGAGGCGCTTGAGACCGCCTGGAAGGCGGCGCTCGCCGGGCAAGCCAACGCCGCCCCCGCCGCCGCGACCCAGGCCGCCTGGGTGCGCGAAGCGCTGGACGCCAAACCCGCCGCCTTCGACCCCGCCCCCTACCTCGGCGCCTATGGCGGCTCCGTGGTGCAGGCCTCCGCCGACGGCCTGACCTGGAAGAACGAGCGCCGCCCGGCCTGGCGTCTGCGCCCCCTGTCGCCCGACATCTTCTTCGACGTGGACGAGCCCTATCGTCGCATCCGTTTCGTCCGCGACGACGCGGGCCGCGTCACGGCGCTGGAGATTCTGGACAGCCAGACGGGCGTCAGCCGCCTGCTGCGCCGCGCCGCCTAGGTCGTCTTCCGTTACAGGCGATCACACCTTGTTACGGGCGCGGGGTTGCAACCGCGCGCGCTCCGTCCCACTAAGGCGCCAATCATAACCGCCCTCGTTCAGGAGACCTCACCCATGACCGTTCGCGTCGCCATTAACGGCTTCGGCCGCATCGGCCGCCTCGTGCTTCGCTCGATCGTCGAGCATGGCCGCAAGGACATCGAGGTCGTGGCGATCAACGACCTGGGTCCCGTCGAGACCAACGCCCACCTGCTGCGCTATGACTCGGTGCACGGCCGCTTCCCCGGCACCGTGACCTCGGGCGAAGACTGGATCGACGTCGGCACGGGCAAGATCAAGGTCACCGCCGAGCGCGACCCGGCCAACCTGCCCCACGCCGAACTGAAGGTCGACATCGCCTTCGAGTGCACCGGCATCTTCACCTCCAAGGACAAGGCCTCGGCCCACCTGAAAGCCGGCGCCAAGCGCGTCCTGGTCTCGGCCCCCGCCGACAACGCCGACAAGACCATCGTCTTCAAGGTCAACCATGAGACCCTGACCGCCGACGACATCGTCGTGTCGAACGGCTCGTGCACCACCAACGCCCTGGCCCCCGTCGCCAAGGTGCTGAACGACCTGTTCGGCATCGAGCGCGGCTACATGACCACCATCCACGCCTACACCGGCGACCAGCCGACGCTGGATACGATGCACAAGGACCTGTACCGCGGCCGCGCCGCCGCCCTGTCCATGATCCCGACCTCGACCGGCGCCGCCAAGGCCCTGGGCCTGGTCCTGCCGGAACTGAAGGGCAAGCTGGACGGCTCGTCGATCCGCGTCCCGACCCCGAACGTCTCGGTCGTGGACCTGAAGGTCGTCGCCGCCCGCGAGGTGACGCCTGAGGAAATCAACGCCGCCCTGCAAGCCGCCGCTGACGGCCCGATGAAGGGCGTCCTGTTCACGACGACCGACCCGCTGGTGTCGATCGACCTGAACCACATCGCCGCGTCGTCCACCGCCGCCCTGCCCCAGACGCAGGTCGTCGACGGCAAGCTGGCTCGCGTCCTGACCTGGTACGACAACGAGTGGGGCTTCGCGACCCGCATGGCCGACACCGCCCTGGTGATGGCCAAGTTCCTCTGATCCGGCCTCGCGCCTGACAGACTGCTGACCTATCAAGGGGCTCTCGCCGATCGGCTGAGGGCCCCTTGTTTCAAGACGACGGCCTCGGCCCCACATCCCAGACGGATTCTCCCCATGACCTTCCGCACCCTCGACGACGCCGCTGACCTGTCCGGCCAGACTGCTTTGGTCCGCGTGGACTTCAACGTGCCGATGGAGGACGGCAAGGTCACCGACGACACCCGTCTGAAGGCCGCCCTGCCGACCATCCACCGCCTGCGTGAAGCCGGCGCCAAGGTCGTGCTGCTGGCCCACTTCGACCGGCCCAAGGGCGAGCGCGTGGCCTCCATGAGCCTGCGCCCCGTGGTCGAGCCGCTGGAGTTGCTGCTGCACGGCCCCGTCCGCTTCGCCGACGACTGCGTGGGCGATGAGGCCAAGGCCGCCGTGGCCGATCTGGACGCTGGCGGCGTGCTGCTGCTGGAGAACGTCCGCTTCCACAAGGGTGAGGAAAAGAACGACCCGGCCTTCGCCGCCCAGTTGGCGGAACTGGGCGACCTCTACGTCAACGACGCCTTCTCGGCCGCGCACCGCGCCCACGCCTCGACCGAGGGTCTGGCACGCCTGCTGCCCGCCTATGCCGGTGAAGCCATGAAGCGCGAGCTTCAGGCGCTGGACGCCGCCCTGGGCGCCCCGCAGAAGCCCGTCATCGGCATCGTCGGCGGGGCCAAGGTCTCGACCAAGCTGGACCTGCTGAAGAACCTGGTCGCCAAGCTGGACTACCTGGCCATCGGCGGCGGCATGGCCAACACCTTCCTGTTCGCCCAGGGCGTCGATGTCGGCGGGTCGCTGTGCGAGAAGGACCTGGCCCCGACCGCCCTCGAAATCATCGAGGAAGCCCGCCAGAAGGGCTGCGAACTGCTGCTGCCGGTCGACGTCGTGGTCGCCAAGGGCGTGAAGCCGGGCATCGAATCGGGCGTCCGCGCCCTGGACCGCATCGCCGCCGACGACCTGATTCTGGACGCCGGCCCCGAGACCGTCGCCCGCCTGACCCGCGCCATGGACCTGTCGAAGACCCTGATCTGGAACGGCCCGCTGGGCGTGTTCGAGGTTCCGCCCTTCGACAAGGCCACGGTCGAGGCCGCCAAGCACGCCGCCGAACTGGCCAAGGCCGGCAAGCTGGTCGCCGTGGCCGGCGGCGGCGACACGGTCGCGGCCCTGAACCACGCCGGCACGGCCGACGACATGACCTTCGTCTCCACCGCCGGCGGCGCCTTCCTCGAATGGATGGAAGGCAAGGTCCTGCCGGGCGTCGAGGCCCTCAGGGCCTGATTCCGTCTAGCGCGCGGCGGCGCCCGTCCGTCGCGCGCCCCCTCCCGGATAGGGGTTGTCGCATGCCTCCCGCCCTGCCGATTCGCTAGGCGACGCGCTGCAAACAGGCAGATCGCAACGAGAAGACTGGCGACAGACGCTCTGTGTCATGCCCTGCCCCACGCCCCGCCAATCGACGCTCACGCCTTGGGCGCAACCCGACAAAAGTCCGGCAAGCGCCGCAAATATCGCCACCCGTCGCATGACCATTCCCGAAGACCAAGGTTCTCCAACCCTGCCCTGATCAGCCTGTTTCGGCAAGAACAGGCGGATTGGTCCTGTTACACGGCGTGACTTCCGCCCGCCTCCGGGCTAAAGCCTCAGCAAAATAATACCGGCTCAGGAGACTACCCATGGCGCGCATCACGCTGCGACAGTTGCTCGATCACGCGGCGGAAAACGACTACGGCCTGCCCGCCTACAACATCAACAACATGGAGCAGGGTCTGGCGATCATGGAGGCGGCCCACGAGGTCAACGCCCCGGTCATCATCCAGGCCTCGCGCGGCGCCCGCAACTACGCCAACGACATCATCCTGGCCAAGCTGATCGACGGTCTGGCCGAGCTCTATCCGCACATCCCGGTCTGTATGCACCAGGACCACGGCAACGGCCCGGCGACCTGCGCCACCGCCATCCAGTACGGCTTCACCTCGGTGATGATGGACGGCTCGCTGGAAGAAGACGCCAAGACCCCCGCCTCCTATGAATACAACGTCGACGTCACCCGTCGCGTCACCGAAATGGCCCACAGCTGCGGCGTCTCGGTCGAGGGCGAACTGGGCGTGCTCGGCTCGCTGGAAACCGGCATGGGCGAGGCCGAAGACGGCCACGGCTTCGAGGGCAAGCTGGACCACTCGGCCCTGCTGACCGACCCCGATCAGGCCGTCGACTTCGTCCGCGCCACCAAGGTTGACGCTTTGGCGATTGCGATGGGCACCAGCCACGGCGCCTACAAGTTCAGCCGCAAGCCGGACGGCGAAGTCCTGGCCATGAATGTGATCGAGGAAATCCACCGCCGCCTGCCCGACACCCATCTGGTCATGCACGGCTCGTCCTCAGTGCCGCAGGACCTGCAGGACATCATCAACGCCTACGGCGGCAAGATGCCCCAGACTTGGGGCGTGCCGGTCGAGGAAATCCAGCGCGGCATCAAGCACGGCGTGCGCAAGATCAACATCGACACCGACAACCGCATGGCCATGACCGGCGCTGTGCGCAAACTGCTGATGGAAAAGCCGGGCGAGTTCGATCCCCGCGCCTGGCTCAAGCCCGCCAAGGAAGCCATGCGCAAGCTGTGCATCGAGCGCTACCAGCAGTTCGGCTGCGAAGGCCAGGCATCGAAGATCAAGCCCCTGTCCACCGCCCAGATGGCCAAGCGCTACGCCGCCGGCGATCTGGATCCCCACTTCGGCAAGTCGGCCTCCAAGGCCGCCTGACGCTCGCCTTTTCCTCCCCATTCATGGGGAGGGGGACCGCAAAGCGGTGGAGGGGCTGCGTCCGAAGGCTCGGACATAGCCCCTCCGTCACGGACGCTGCGCGTCCGCGCCACCTCCCCACGATGTGGGGAGGAAATCACTCACGTCACCACACGCCGTAGCGACCGCCCAGAGTGCTGATCACCGCCCGCGCCTCCGCCTCGGCGTAGCGAAGATCATCCTCGGCCTGACGTGCATCGCGTCGGGCGTCCTGTATCTCGCCCCGGACCTCGCGGATGCGTTCGCGGATGCGCTGGCGCTGTTCGTCCGTCAGCCCGTCCTGGCGCAGCTCCCGCTGTTTCGCCTCCAGCTTGTCCTCACGGTCCGCGATGCGGCTGACGGCTGAGTTCAATGCCGTCTCAGCCGACGACACAGCCTGCTCCACCGCATGGATTTGGCGGCCGTCCTGATAGGCGGGCAGGAAGTCGGTCTCTTCGGCGGACGAGCAGACCCCGCCGTAGCTGTTCCCCAGCCGCCCCTGCCGAAAGCCGTTCTCCCAGGTGCAGTAGGTCCTCAGACCGTCCTCGCGCGCGGACAGATAGGCGGTCATGTTCGGGACAACGCCGTATTTGGCGCAGGCCTTGGCGTGATCGTCCAGACGGCTGGTCTGGCGTCCTTCGGCGCCGTCGCGCCAGCCCTGCCCGCCCCAGTCGCCGACCCGGCACTGGTCTTCATTCATCGTGGCGCAGCCGGACAACAGGGCGATTCCCGTGGCGGCGACGGCGGCGGCGATCAACAGCTTCATCACGGCCTCTCCCAAGGCGGTCCGCCTGCGCTCAAGGCGGTGATGCCTCTCGTCGTCAAGCCATGCTATTCCGCCCTATGGCCGATGAACCCTTGCTGAAGGAAGACCACGACGCGGAAACCCTCGAGGCGCACCTCGACGCGCCGCGTGTCCGTCTCGACAAGGCCCTGGCCGAAGCCTTCCCCACCCTGTCGCGCGCCCGGCTGCAGGCCCTGCTGGCCGAGGGCGCCGTCACCCGAGACGGCCAGCCCGTCTCCAACGGCTCGGCCAAGGCGCAGCCGGGGCTCTACGCCGTCATCCTGCCGCCGCTGGTCTCGGCCATTCCCCTGCCCCAGGCCATCCCTCTGACCGTGCTGTTCGAGGACGCCGACCTCATCGTCATCGACAAGCCTGCGGGCATGGCGGCCCACCCGGCGCCGGGCACGCCCGACGGCACCCTGGTCAACGCCCTTCTGGCTCATTGCGGCGACAGCCTGTCGGGCATAGGCGGCGTCGCCCGCCCCGGCATCGTCCACCGCCTCGACAAGGACACCTCAGGCGTCATGGTCGCCGCCAAGTCCGACCGCGCCCATGCGGGCCTGTCAGCCCTGTTCGCGACCCATGACATCGAGCGCACCTATGTGGCCCTGACCCGCGGGATGCCGATGCCTCGGGAAGGGCGTATCGAGACTCTGATTGGTCGATCTCACGGCGATCGAAAGAAGATGGCCGTCCTCAAATCGGGAGGGCGCAAAGCCGTGACCGACTACATCGTCGAACGCACTTTCGGCACACCTGCCAAAATCGGTACAGCCCCGCCCGCCGCCCGCGTCGCCTGCACCCTGCACACCGGCCGCACCCATCAGATCCGCGTGCATATGGCGTCCAAGGGCGCCCCCATTCTCGGTGACGCCGTCTATGGCTCAGGCAGCCCCGCCGCCCCCGTCCGCGCCGCCATCGCCGAAGCCGGCCTGACCCGACAGGCTCTTCACGCCGCCGTCCTCGGCTTCGTCCATCCCGTGACCGGCGAGACCCTGCGTTTCGACACCGACCCGCCCGCCGACATGGTGGCGCTGGAAGCCCTGCTCACCCATATCTGACCCACAGGGAGCCTTTGCATGACCGACGCCGACATCCGCGACAACACCGAGGCCAAACGCTACGAACTGGCGCTGGGCGGCCAGACCGCCGTGGTCACCTACAATCTGTCAGAGCCCAATCTGATGATCACCGAGACCCTGGTGCCTCAGGCGCTGGAAGGTCAGGGCGTCGCCAGCCGCCTGGCGAAACACGTCATCGCCGACGCCCGCGCGCGCGGCCTGCTGCTGCTGCCGGTCTGCACCTTCTTCGCCGGCTATCTTCAGAAGCACCCGGAACACGCCGACATCGTCCACCCGACCTATCGCCAGATCCTCGGACTCGACAAGTAAGTCTTGATAAAGGACTGACTGTCTGCTACACATCCCTTCATCGGTGCGTGGCGCCGGGGCAACGGTCACGCTTTCGTGTGACGATCCGCCACTGACATTGGCGGCAACCCGACCCTATCTCATCAGTTGAGGGGTGAGGCGACGGCGCACATTGGGTGGTCGTTTCCGAAGAACCCGCTCGTTCTCACGGTCGGAGGGACCAGACTTATGGCTGTAGCCAGATCACTCGCGGTGATGTCGCCTGAACAGGGACTGTCGCGCTATCTCACTGAAATCCGCAAATTCCCCATGCTGGCCAAGGACGAAGAGTTCATGCTGGCCAAGCGCTGGACCGAGCATCAGGATCCCGAGGCCGCGCATCAGCTCGTGACCTCCCACCTTCGCCTCGTGGCCAAGATCGCCATGGGTTATCGCGGCTACGGCCTGCCGATCGGCGAAGTGATCTCCGAGGGCAACGTCGGCCTGATGCAGGCGGTCAAGAAATTCGATCCCGACAAGGGCTTCCGCCTGGCGACCTACGCCATGTGGTGGATCCGCGCCTCGATCCAGGAATACATCCTGCGCAGCTGGTCGCTCGTGAAGATGGGCACCACCGCCGCGCAGAAGAAGCTGTTCTTCAACCTGCGCAAGGCCAAGAGCCAGATCTCGGCTTTCGAGGAAGGCGACCTGCACCCCGAACACCTCACCGCCATCGCCACCAAGCTGGGCGTGTCGGAAGAAGAGGTCACCAACATGAACCGCCGTCTGGGCGGCGACTCCTCGCTGAACGCCCCGATCCGTTCGGACGGCGAGAGCGAGTGGCAGGACTGGCTGTCCGACGACACCGCCGTCTCGCAGGAGACCGCCCTGGCCGAAAGCGAAGAGAAGTCCATCCGCAGGGGCCTGCTCGAAGAGGCCATGCACGAGCTGACCGACCGCGAGAAGCACATCCTCACGGAACGCCGCCTCAAGGACGATCCCGTCACGCTGGAAGAACTGGCCGGTCAGTACGGCGTCAGCCGCGAGCGCGTGCGCCAGATCGAGGTCCGCGCCTTCGAAAAGCTGCAGAAGGCGATGCGGGCCGCCGCCGAGGAACGCAACCTCGTCGACGCCTGACGGCTCAGCCGGTGCGGCGCGCCGGCTCCAGCGTCACCATGGCCAGAAGTGCGCCGATCGGCGCCGCCAGGGTCGCCTTCGTCGGCGTCCCTGAGGCCATGCTGACCTCCAGCGCGCCCACCGCCACCTGAAGCCTGGAGTCCGCGCCCTTCAACGCGACCTCTTTCAGCGTCACAGCCTGCTGGCGCACCGCGCGAACGGCCTGCACCGGATCATTGTCGAACTGGTCCAGAGCCGCCGCCAGAATGCGCATGGCCTGATCCTTGGCCTCGGCCATGACGGCGTCCGCAGTCTGGGGCGCGTCGCTCTTGCGCTTGCCCGGCCCGGCGTATTCGCCCGAATTGAAGCGCCGCCTGTCCGGCCCGACATAGGCCACGCCCTCGACCCATCCGCGCGGTTTCAGCGCCACATTCTCGATCCGCTTGAACAGATCGGCGCTGGCGTAGGGCTTGCGCAGGAACTCATGCACGCCCGCGTCGCGCGCCCCGATGATGGTCTGGGCCGTCGCCTCCGCGGTGATCATGATGATGGGCGAGGTCCGGCACGCCAGATGCGAACGCCGGATCGACCGCGCCAGGGCTTCGCCGTTCAAACCCTCGCCGCCATGCTCGGTGAAGATCAGACCGGGCTCCAGCGCCTCGGCCATGCGCAGGGCCGAAGCGTTGTCCGGCTCCACCGCCACCTCGCGCGCGCCCAGCCCTTTCAGGATGTCGGTCAGCAGGCGCGCGGCGTGCGCATTGGCGTCGACGATCATCACCCGTCGGACGACCGGCTCCAGCTTGGCCAATATGCGGCGATCAATAGCGAACACAGGGGCCCTCCAGCCTGACCCTGTGACTATGCGCCACGTCCGTTAAGACCCGTTGAACGTGTCAGCGCCGAAAGAACTCGCGCATCGGCCCTCCGTTTCAAGGGCTACCCTTGAAACGGGTCTCTCATCAGAATGGTGTCGTCGCGCTCGGGGCTGGTCGACAGCAGGGCCACCGGCGCCCCGATCAGCTCCTCGATCCGCCGCACATATTTCAGCGCATGGGCGTTCAGGTCCTTGAAGGTGCGGACCCCGGCGGTGCTTTCGCTCCAGCCTTCCAGCTCCTCGAACACAGGCTCGGCCGAAGCTTGATCCTTCAGGCTCGACGGCAGGTAGTCCAGAACCTCGCCATTGATGCGATAGCCGACGCAGATCTTCAGCGTCTTCAAACCGTCCAGCACGTCCAGTTTCGTCAGGGCGATGCCGTCGATGCCGTTGATCGCCACCGACTGGCGCACCAGAACCGCGTCGAACCAGCCGCAGCGACGCGAACGGCCCGTGTTGACGCCGATCTCGCGGCCCACGACCGCCAGATGCTGGCCGACTTCGTCATTCAGTTCGCAGGCGAACGGGCCTTCGCCCACGCGCGTCGTATAGGCTTTGACGATGCCGAGCACATAGCCGACGCCGCGCGGCCCGATGCCCGAGCCCGCCGCCGCCTGGCCCGCCACGGTGTTGGACGACGTCACATAGGGATAGGTGCCGTGATCCACATCCAGGAAGGCGCCTTGCGCCCCCTCGAACAACACGCGCTTGCCGTCCTTCTGCGCCTGATCCAGCAAGCGCCATGCGGGCTTCACATAGGGCAGGATCTTCGGCGCGATCTCAAGCAGTTGCGCCAGCAGCGCCGCCGGGTCGATCGGCTCCAGCCCCAGACCGGCGCGTAAGGGATCGTGGTGCGAGCGCAGACGGTCGATCTTGATCTTCAGGTCTTCTTCGTTGGCCAGATCGCAGACGCGGATGGCGCGACGTCCCACCTTGTCCTCATAGGCCGGGCCGATGCCGCGGCCGGTCGTGCCGATCTTGGAGCCCGGCGCGCTGGCGGCGGCTTCGCGCGCCACGTCCAGGGCCGGATGGATCGGCAGGATCAGGCAGGCGTTGTCGGCGATGGTCAGGATGTCGGGGCTGATGGCCACGCCCTGAGCGGTGATCTTCTCGATCTCGCCGACCAGATGCCAGGGGTCCACGACCACGCCGTTGCCGATGATCGAGGGCTTGCCCTGCACCACGCCGCTGGGCAGCAATGCAAGTTTGTAAACCTTGCCGTCGACGACCAGCGTATGGCCCGCGTTATGGCCGCCCTGGAACCGCACGACCATGTCGGCCCGGTTCGACAACCAGTCGACAATCTTGCCCTTGCCCTCGTCGCCCCATTGGGCGCCGACTACTGCGACGTTCGCCAAGATCGTTTCTCCGCAATCCAGAATGCGGTGGGAGCCTATAGCCCCTGAATCGCGCGAAGTCGCCCCGACTGAGCAGAATTATCCGGCCAGTTCGCCGACCGCCGTTTCGAACGCCCATTCCAGCCATGGCGTCGCAGCCTTCACGTCCGCCGTTTCGACCGTGCCGCCGCACCAGAGTCTCAGCCCAGGCGGCGCATTCCTATGCGGCTCCATGTCATAGACGGCGCCCTCGCCCTCAAGCAGCGCTTTGAACCGCGTCACGAACGCCTTCTGTCCCGCCTCGTCCAGCGCCGCGATGCGCGGGTCGCTGAACTTCAAACAGACGGAGGTGGTCGAGCGGATTTCGGGCCGCTCGGGCAGGAAGGCGATCCAGTCGGTCCGCTCCACCCATTCCGCCAGCGCCGCATAATTCGCGTCCGTGCGGCGGATCAGTTCGTCCAGCCCGCCCGCGCCCTTCGCCCACTCCAGGGCGTCGATCCAGTCCTCGATGGTCAGGACCGAGAAGGTGTTCATCGCCACCCCGTCCGCCAGGCTCCGGTCAAACCCGCCCTTGTCGGCGATCCTCAGCACCTTGGGAATCGCCCGCTCGGGCCGATAGCCGTCCAGCCGCGCCACCGCCCTCGGCGACAGCACCATGACGCCGATGCCAGCTTCGCCGCCCAGCGCCTTCTGGAAGCTGAAGGTGGTCACATCCAGCTTGTCCCACGGCAACGGCATGGCAAACGCCGCCGAGGTCGCGTCGCAGAGGGTCAATCCCTCGCGGTCGGCGGCGATCCAGTCCCCGTCCGGCACCCGCACGCCCGAGGTCGTGCCGTTCCACGGAAACACGACGTCCTTGCTGGGATCGACCCGCGACAGGTCCGGCAGTTCGCCCCACGGCGCCGTCAGGGCCTCGGGCTCCAGTCCCAGATGCATCTTCACATCCGCCAGCCAGGTCAGGCCGAAATTCTCATAGGCGACCACCTGCACCGCTCGCTCGCCCAGCATGCCCCACAGCGCCGCCTCGACCGCGCCCGTGTCCGACCCCGGCGTATAGAGCAGCACATAGTCGTCGGGCGGGCTCAGCACCTCGCGCGTCAGGCGCAAGCCATAGGCGAACCGCTCCACCACCTCCGGCGCGCGAATGCCCCGCCCCATCAGATCGGTCGGCAGATTGGCCAGCGTCCAGCCCGGCCTCTTGGCCGTCGGACCTGAAGAGAACCAGGGACGGTCAGGCTTCACAGTCGGCTTGTTGATCATCAGTCCCGCCAGGGCTTGTAGGGGCCCTTGTCGCGCATGCCCTGGGCCAGGTTGGTCAGGGCCGCATCTTCCTGATCCGGCAGCATGATCATCAGTCGCGCCTTCAGATCGCCGCGCTTGCCGTTGGCGAAGGCGCCGCGCCCCTTTAGCCTCAGAACCTTGCCGGAGTTGGAGCCCTTGGGAATGGTCATGCTGACCGTCCCCTCCGGCGTCCGCACCGGGATCTTGCCGCCCAGAACCGCGTCGTACAGCGTCACCGGCAGGTCCATCAGCAGGTCCGGCCCGTCGCGCGTGAAGGTCGGGTGCGACGCCAGCTTCAGCTCGATCAAGGCGTCTCCGGCCACGCCGCCGCGTCCAGGCGCACCCTGGCCCTTCAGCCGGATCACCTGCCCGTCCGCCGCCCCCTTGGGAATGGCCACATCCAGCGTCCGCCCGTCCGAAAACTGGATGCGCCGCGTCGCGCCCGAAATGCTGTCCTCCAGGCTGATCTCCAGCGTGGCCCGCACGTCCTGCCCCTTGGGCGCATAGCCGCCGCGTCCGCCGGCGCCGCCCCGCGCGCCGGCGCCGAACATGCCACCGAAGATCTCATCCAGGTCGATGTTGTCGAAGCCGCCGCGCGCTCCGCCCTGGCCGAAGGGGTTGCCCCCCGGTCGTCCGCCGCCGCCGCCGAAGCCGCCGCCGCGGAACTGTTCGCGGCCATCCGCGTCAATCTCGCCACGATCAAACTTGGCCCGCTTTTCGGCGTCGCCCAGCAGGTCGAAGGCGGCGGTGATGCGCTTGAACCGCTCGTCGGCGACGTTGTTGCCAGGGTTCTTGTCGGGATGCAGCTCCTTGGCGAGCTTGCGGAACGCCTTCTTGATCTCGTCGGCGCTCGCCGTCCGGGAAACGCCCAGTTCCTTGTAGGGATCGCCCGCCACGTCGTTCGCAACTCCGGTCAGGCCCGCATGAAACAGGCCGAAGAACACATCGAACCTGTCAGTTAGGACATTCCTGTTGCAGCGCAAAGGGATGGACGCCGGAATCTAGCGCAACGGCGCCGTCGCCTCCACGCCCCAGCCATAGCCTGCGCCCCATTGCGACACCTCGACCACGGCCTCAACGCCGGGTTCGCCGCCAAAGTCCGCCGCCAGATCAGCGGCTGGATACAGCCAGTCCAACCCCTCGACCTCGGCTTCGCGCATCACCGCCTCCCCCGCCATCACCCGCACCCGGAATCGCAGGGGATCGGCGCCCGCCGCCTCCCCGTCCCAGCGGTCCCCGTCGATCCGAGACCGCGCCAGCCAGCGGATGCGCCGTCCCTCATCCTCGGTCTCGACACTCAGATGCACAGGCTTCCACGGCCGCGCCGCCACGCCGCTGACGACCTGAACCACCTCCGCCGTCTCCGCGCCGCCCGCCGGTCCGCCCAGCAGCCCCGCCCGCCACAGCAGCGGCAGGCCGCGCTCCGCCCTCGGCGATTCCGCCCGCTCAAGCCCCGGCCCGACGAAGACGCACACCGCCCCCGCCTCCGCCCCCATGACTCCTTCCGTGCCCTGCTGTCCCCGCAACAGCCCGCTCAGCCGCCAGACGTCGCCGCCGACCAGCGTCGCCTCGCGGAACTGCACCAGCTCCCAGCCCTCCGCTGTCTCGACCGCCACCGTATTGGCCCCGCCCAGCACCGCCGCAACCGACCGACTCTCCGGCGCCCGTCCCTCGACGCGCACCACCAGGGCATTCGCCTCGTCCCAGCGATAAGGCTGGCTCGCCGCCAGCGGCTCGACCAGTTGACCGACATCCGCCGGCTGCGCCACATCGGCCCGCGCCGTCAGCGCCGTCTCATCTGCACCTGCGAAGACCCCCATGGCCCGCCACGGCTCCGCCGCCACCACGGCGATGGGCCTTTCGTCCGTCTCAGCACCTGGCAGGGGCGGCAGTTCCATGATCCTCAAGAACGGCGCCCCGACCGCCCCGACCGCCTCATCCGGCCTCGGCCCGTCCTCATCCGCGCCGATCCGCACAGTCGAGACAGGCTCCAGCAACACCGACGGCGTCTCGTCCAGATCGACCCGCGCCACCCGCCAGACGCCGTCGCGCCCCTCCACCTCGACCCCATCCGCAGGCTCAAGCTTCAACGCCTCGAGCGGCCCCAGCAACGCCGTCAACCGCTCGGCTCCGACGCCTTCCAGCGCCCGCATCGCCGCCGCCTTGGCCAGCGCCGGCGAACACACGGCAGGCAGATCCAGATCGATCGACCCGTCCTCCCCCGCCGTCCGCACCACCACCGACCCGGTTTGATAACCGTCATGCCCGTCGATGAAGCGCAGCCGCGCCGTCCCCGGCGCCGCTTCCAGCCGCCGCTCGGCCTTCACGCTGTCGCCCTCGTCCGGCAGGGCCATGGCCTCGCGCCTCAGCCTCAGATCAACCGGCCCTTCTCCGACCACCGCGACCCGCCCGCCCCGCTCCGCCGCGACCAGACCCAGCGCCGCCAGCAGCGGCTCCAGCGCGTCGCGCGTCCGCATCGGCCTATCGACGACATAACCCTGCACCTCCCCGTCAAAGGCGCCGATCTCATAGGCGTCCTCATCCAGCCCGCCGCGCTTCAGCAAGGCCGAAATCAGGTCGCGCGTCTCGCCCGACAGCCGCCCGTTCAGCCAATGCCCGGTCCGCCACGCCGCCGCATCGGCCCAGACGTCCGCCCGTCCCGGAAACGCCGGCCACGGCCTGGCGTCCCAGCACCAGGCGTCGGCGCCCGCCAGCATCCGCCCGCCATAGACCGCCGACAGAGGATTGTTCGCCTCGTCTGCATAGTGCTCCAGCACCGCCGCCAGCGCCCGGCGCTGCATCCGGTCGTCCCGCTCGCCCGTCGAATGCGGCGGCAGGGCGGTCTCCGCGCTCTTGGGATCCTGAAACAGATTGGGCGCATTGCCCCCGCGGTCCACCGCCGCACAGCCGAACTCCGTCAGCCGGATCGGCTTCATCCCGGCCCGCCAGTCCGTCGGCGTCGCCGCCCGAACCCCGCCCGGGCGGTCATGATGATCGTGGCTCCACCAGCCCTTCAGATCCTTGGGCCGGAACAGCCAGTCCTCGCCGTGCGCCGTGTCCGCAATCGGCGTGCGCACCTGCGCCGCCCGGTCTGCGTCCGAGGCGTAGAACCAGTCGAACCCTTCGCCTCCCGCCACCTGCGCCGCCAGATAGGCCGGGTCGTCTGCGCCTGCGAACCCCGCCGCGTCCACGCCGCCGCTCTCCGCCCGCCAGTCCCCCAGCGGCGGATACCAGTCGACGCCGACGTAATCGATGTTCGCATCGGCCCACAGCGGATCGAGATGAAAGCGCACCTCGCCATCCCTTTGCCAACCGAAATACTCCGACCAGTCCGCCGCATAGCTGATGGCCACGCCCGGCCCGACCACCGCCCGGCACTCCGCCGCCAGCGTCTTCAACTGCGCCACCGCCGGAAAGCCCCCGCCTGCATCGCGCGTCCAGGTCACGCCGCGCATCTCCGAGCCGATCAACAACCCGTCCGCCCCGGTCTCCTTGACCAGTTGCGCATAGTGCAGCGCCTGCCGCCTCAGACCCCAACCGTGCGCCGCGCCGAACAGGGCCGCCATCTCGGCCACAGCGCCCGCCCCATCCGCGCCCTTCACCCGTCCCCGCCACGGATAGGCGGCCTGTTCGGCCCCACCATAGGGATCAGCCAGCCCGTTCCCCGGCGCCACATCCATGAAGACGAAGGGATACAGCGTCACCGCCAACCCCCGCGCCTTCAGCGCCGCCACCGCCTGTTTCACGCTCTCGTCCGACGGCGTGCCGCCATAGGCCGGACCGCCCCCGGCCTCCGAAACCAGATGCGCCTCGGCACGTCCCAAGCCCGCCACCGACCAGTCCATAGGCTGCGTCGGCTTCGTCCGCCGCTCCACGCCCGGCTTGACCTGGCAATGCCCGGCCCTCAGGTCCGTGCCGAACCAGCCGACCACCAGGCTGACCCGCTTCAGGTTCGGCGCCTGCGCCATCAGTTGGTCCAGAGACGCCTCCAGATCGGCTCGGCCCTCGCCCATGTGCAGGTTCTCGGGCGTCGAGCGGGTCAGGCCCTCGCGCCGCATCACCGGCGTCGTCGCCAGCACGAACTCCCCGGCCCCGGGGATCAAACACACGCCCTCCAGCTGGTCCTCCAGCCTCGGCGCATCTCCCCGCGCCCGCCGGAACACCTCGAACGCCAGCTGCGGCGCCCGATTGCCGAACGGCCCCAGAGGCAGGTCCTCGAACACCACATAGGCGCAGCCGCGATAGGCGGGCGCCGCCCCCTCCACCGCCTCGATCAGAGTGTCAGGCGTCTGGTCCGCGCCCCCGCGATGCACCCGCATGGTCACGCCTGACAGATCCATCGGCCGCCCGTCGGCCCAGACCCGCCCCACGCCGTCGATCTCCCCCTCGCACAGCGCGACGGCGAAACTCAGGGAGTAGTCGTATTCCACCACGCGCGGTCCGCCCTTGCCCGCCGAAGAGGTCTTGCGCCCCTCGCGGAACCGCGCCGCCCAGATCACCTGACCCGTGACCCGCGCCCGCCCGAAGACGCAGGCCATCGGCGCCCCTTCCGCCGTTCCCTGCACCTTCAGCGTCTCCAGACGCGGCCCCTTCTGGCGCGCCGGCTCCAGGCTGCTGATCACCCTCTGGTCGATCGCCCGGCCTATCGTCGAGCCGATGAAGGCCCCGATCGGCCCGCCCACAGACTGGCCCACGCTGGTCAGGATCATCTGCGCCATTCAGTCGGCCCCTCTCGTCGTCTCCGGCCAGATGAAGGCCGCCGCCAGACGCTGACGCCACCAGCGCCCCATCCAGCTTTCGACCACCGTCCGCCCCCAATAGGCGTGGATGAATTTCGGCTCCGGCCCGGCAGCCGCGCTCAGGATTCCACAGTGTTTCACCGCACACCCCGGCGCCATGCGGAACAGCAGCACGTCGCCCGGCCTCGCCCGCTCGACCGCAATCTCGATCAGCCAGCGCCGCGCCGCCATCAGCAGCGTCTCCTCGCCCCCGACCTCGGCCCAGTCGGGCCGATAGGGCGGCACGGCCTCCGGCTCATTGCCCATCACCTCGCGCCACACCCCGCGCACCAGCCCCAGACAGTCCGCCCCCTGCCCCTTCACACTGGCCTGATGCCGATACGGCGTCCCCAGCCACCCCCGCGCCGCCCTGACGATTTCCTCCCCATCGCAGATGGGGAGGGGGACCGCCGCAGGCGGTGGAGGGGCCTGTCGGCCCGCAACACCCCCGCGCCTCATCTCCGGCTCCCGCCGTCATTGCGCCCGCCCTCGACCGGAACCGCCGTCAGGAAATCATCACCCGGTATGTCCGGAAAGCCCTGGAAATTGGCCCCATTGCCGAACACCCCGACGCAAGTCGCCCACTGCTTGTCGCAAGTCCTGCCCGGCCAGGCCGCCACATCAACCCGGCACCGCCCATCGCCCAGCAAGGCGTCGCAGGCCCGCCCATAGGTCCGCCCCACCACCGTCTCCAGCGCCGCCATCGGCCCGGCCAGATCGGCGGTGAAGCCTTCGCCCTCGCGCCGGATCGCGGCCATGGCGCCGACCCACAGCCTGACCCTCAGATCAGGCCGCGCCCAATCCACCCGCCACAGCTCGACCTGCGCCCGGTCATACAGCCCCGCCGCGACATCCGCCTCCGTCACCGCCGCGTCGTCCAGCCCGCCGGCGACCGAGGCCGAGCCTGCGCCCAGTCCCACGGCGCTCTCCGCAGCCCCCGCCGTCCAGCCGCTGGCCGCGCGGCACGGCACCCCCTCGACCATCAGATCGGCGTCGTGGTCGGTGAAGCCCATCCTCACCCCGTCCGCCCGCTCCAGCAGCCAGACGTGGCACAACCCCGCTGCCCCGCTCTCGATGCGCGCGGCCATCTCTTCCGGTATGTGGCGCATGGCTCAGACCCGCACTTCGATCAGGGGAACCGCCGCCATCCGGCCCGCCTCGAAACTCTCCAGCGTCACCTCGATGCGGTCGGCGTCGAAACGCACTGGCACGTCGAACTCGAACCCCGCCGTCACCGCCTGCCCCGCAGCGGGCGCCGTCGCCAGCGTCACCACGCCGGTCGCCGCATCCACCTCGAAACCACTGGGCGCCAACTCGACCCCATCGACCGCCACCTTGATCGATGCGGCCACCGGCTTGGTGATCCGCCGCGTCCAGCCGCCCGCGTCATCGTCATGGCGCTTGACCAGGTCAAAGCTCACACGAACCCCGTCGCCGCTTCCCAAAACCTGATCCACCGACGTCACCGCCGCCCCCGGCGCGCACGACTTGAAGTCGGCGAAGTCCCGGAACCGGAACCCGTACAGCCGCCCCTTGCGCGCCTCAAAGAACGCCGTCAGCGCCGTCATGTCGTCCAGCGCCCTCAGATTGGCCCCGATCAGATACCGCCTGCGCCCCTCGGCCCAGGGCGTCGAGCGCCGCTCATGACCCGAGCCCAGCGTCACGATCTCCGTCCGCCGCTCCACTCCGCCGGTCGATCCGAACGCCAGCCGCACAGGCAGCCTCACCTCGTGAAAAGCCATGCCAGATCCTCTTGATATGTGATTGTTTTCCCCGCCGCCTTCAGCCAAGTTCACGACCTGGGTCGCGGCGGACTGGCCGTCTCCCCTCAGATCAGCGAGACCCCATGCGCGGCGAAGTCATCAGCATCGATTCCCTGTCCGGCGACGGCCTCATCAGCGGCGACGACGGTCAGCGCTATCCGTTCCTCAGCTCGGCCAGCCGCAGCGTCCTGCGTGTCGGCGACAAGGTGGACTTCGCCCCATCCGAAGGCGCCGCCACCGACATCATGGTCCTGGCCAGCGCCGCGTCAGCGGGCGTCGGCGTCGCCAGCGGCTACGCTCAGCAGGGCGTTGGTTACAACTTCGCCAGCGCGATGTTCTCCTTCAACGGACGCCTGCGCCGATCTCATTTCTGGATCAGCTGGGCGATCCTGTTCTTCGGGTACTACGTCTGGAGCGCCATCCCGCTGTTGAACGTGCTGCTCATTTTCGCCTTGCCGGTTTTCCTTTGGGCGAACCTGGCCGTAGGCGCAAAACGGTTTCACGACATGGGATTTTCAGGTTGGCTCATCGCCATACCTTGGTCGATCCTGATTATAGGCTCCATCATCTCGCTGATTGTCGTCGGCATTGCAGCTATCAACGACCCCCAAGCCTTTGAAACAGACAGCACGGCGACGATCATGAGCCTGATGGGAGCCATCGGCCTGTTCTTTGTCGTGGCCCTGCCCGTTTCCCTGGGCTTCTGGCTGTGGCTTGGCATCGCCGACAGCCAGCCCGGCCGCAACGCCCACGGCCCCAACCCCAAGAACCCGGTCGACGACACCGCCAACACCTTCGCCTGACCCGCGCTCAAACAGGTCCCCGCCGCGCGGGAACCGATAGCGCCGTTAAAACGCGCTCAAGCAGATCACGACCGCGTCGTGATCGTTAGCGCACTAAAAATCAAAGCCGTCGCGCCCCCAGCGCGACGGCTCTGGCCAGCATCTGGGCGATCTGGGCTTCTGAACGCAGCAGGCCCTGCGCCCCGCCGTCCACGCTGACGTTGACCACCACTCCGCCGCCGCCCGGCGTCTCGATCACGCCGGCTCCTGCTGGACGGAACACCTCCGGCCCACGCTCCCCGACCAGATAGGCCCCGCCGCCCAGAACCGCGCCGCCGTCCGCCCGCGCGCCTGAAAACACCGTCTGCACCGCCTGGGCGATGGCGCCTCCCAGACCGTTTCCGCGCCCGCCGCCCGCCGCCGCATTGACCGCCGCCAGCACTGAGCGCGCCAGTTCGGCCAGGGTGATCTTCCCGTCCGCCGCCGCCCGCGCCAGCGACCGGGTCAGGCTGTCTCCCGCCTTGCCGAAGGCGTCCTCGATCGACGCCGCCGCCCGCGCCGCCGGCTCCTTCAACGCCTCCAGCGCCGCCTGCGCCTCCGCCGCCTTGCGAGGCACGGCGTCCAGCCCCTCGGCTTCAAACGTCTCGCTCATCCGGCCACTTCTCCCTCATCCGCTCCAAATCCCCGCGCCCCATTGTCGCCGCGCCCGCCGCCGCTTCGGTCAGCATCCGCCACTCCCGCAGCGACATCCGCCAGAACGCTTGCGGCCCCACACCCATCCGCGCCGCCGCCTGCATCATCGCCGGCCAGGGAGTCATGCAGCCGCCGCGAACGCCTGCGCCACCGCCTCCGCCGCCTCGCGCGGATCAACCGCAGACGCCGCCAGCCCGTCCGCCAGCACGCTTTCGCCCCCGCCGCGCAGCAGGGCCGCCAGCACCACCATCAGATCCCTGGCCGACAGCGACCGCATCCGTTCCGCCAGCGCCGTCATGTCGGCCACGCCCAGCCCTGTCTCGATCTCGGCCAGCGCCCCCAGCGTCAGGCACAGCCTCCGCTCCGCCCCCGCCAGCCTCGCCACCGCCTCGCCCCGCACGCCATTGGCCGCCATCACAGCCCCGAGAACCCGATCTCGCCCGCACTCGCCAGGCTGATCGCAAACGTCGCCTCGCCTTCGTGCTCGCCGGCGTATTCCAGCGCCGAGACCAGGAACGGCCCCTCCAGCACGCCGAAGTCCGGAACGATCAGACGCCAGGTCTTCGCCGCTTGCTCAAAGAAGGCTTCGCGGATCAGAGCGTCGGACGCCGCATCGCGGAAGATGCCCTGCCCAGCCACAGCCGCCGACTTCACCCCCGCGCCCGCCAGCAGTTCGCGCCACCGCCCGGCGCTGTCGCCGTCGGTCGCATCCACCGTGCGTGCGTTCAGCGAAATCGTCCGCGCCCTCAGTCCCGCAACGGTGGTGAACACCCCCGCCGCCGCCTCGATCTTCAACAGTATGTCCTTGCCGCGTTGCGCCGCCATGGGTCGTCTCCTTTGCTCCCTCTCCCGGCGGGAGAGGGCTTGAGGCTCGTAGAGCGCAGCGATGCGCCAAGCCGAAAGGGTGAGGGGCTACGGTGTCCAAAGGTCACCACCTGCCGCCCTCACCCGACCGCGCCAGAACGACGGCTTCGCCGCCGTGCGCGACCTCCCTCTCCCCTCGGGAGAGGGACGTTAAATGTATTCCGTCACCGCCCGCACCCGCAGGACGGCGAACGTCCGGGCGCGGTCCGCCGTCGGGAACACGTCCGCGAATGTCACGCCCAGGCTGACCGTCCGCACCCCGTCCGCCTCCAGCCGCGCATCCGTCAGCCTCAGCCGCACCGCCGCCAGAACCGCCTTGGCCTCCTCCGTCCCGCGAAAGCGCGACACCACCGACAGCGTCAGCCGGTGCTCGATCCCCCCGCCGTCCGCCGCCACAGGCCGGCTCTCGCAGCGCCCGATCAGCATGTGCGGCAGGCCCGCCGTCTCCGGCGCCGCATCCCAGATTCGCGCCGGATCGCCCAGCAGCGCCTGCACCCCCGCATCGGCGCCCAGATGCGCGATCAGCGCCTTCTGCAGCGCCAGTTCATGCCCAAAGACCAGGTCCGTCATCGCATCCGCTCCAGCATCAGTATGGCCGCGCCGCCGACCGTCTCCCCGGCCTCGATCCGCCAGTCGCCGCCGCCGAATCTCAGCACCCGGCCGACCGTCAGCCGAGGGTCCGCACGCGTCTCGGCCGTCACCGTTTCGATCGCCCGCTGTCCGCCCGCCTCGGTCTTCTCGCGCCGCCGCCGCGCGCCCAGCTTCAGCCAGGCGTGGCCCACCGGCTCCCAGGTCACGCTGATCCCGCCATAGGGCGTCTGCGCCTCCACGCCCTCGAACAGGCCGGCCAGCACCTTCATCGCGCCCGCCTTTCTCACAGCCGCACCACGCGATAGGGCGCGATCCACGCCTCGACCGGCGCCAAGACCATCTCCGCCTCGCCCCGCTCATAGGCGCGCAAGCTCAGCATCAGGATCGCCAGCCTCAGCGGCGCCGGACTGGTCGAGATCAGGCTCAGGCCCACCTCGCCTTCCACCCGCGCCTGGGCGGCGTCGATCAATGTCTGGATCAGCTGATCCTCCGCCGCGTGCTCGACGCGCAGGAACAGCTTCGCCTCCGCCAGGCTGACGGGTGCTGTCATGGAAAATCTCCGATGTCGGAAAAAGAGGCAGCAGGCAGTGGGCAGATAGGCGTCAGAACGAGCCCGCCGCGATCACCCCGCTCCTACTGCCTACTGCCTACTGCCTACTGCCTACTGCCTACTGCCTATGCCCTCGCGACTACGTCGCGGCGAACTTCATCACCTTGATCGCATCGAAGTTCTGCACCCCGCCGCCGACGCGCTTGGTCGTGTAGAACAGCACATAGGGTTTGGCGGAATAGGGGTCCCTCAGCACCCGCACCCCCGCCCGGTCGACGATCAGATAGCCGCGCTGGAAGTCACCAAAGGCTATCGACAGACTGTTGGCGCCGATGTCCGGCATGGTCTCGATCTCGGTGACGGCGTATCCCAGCAGCGACGCCGTTTCGCCCGGCCGCGTCGCCGGCGACCAGATGTAATTTCCATCTGAGTCCTTGAACTTCCGCACCGCCGAGACGGTCTTGCGGTTCATCACGAAACGGCCGTTCGGGCGGTACTGGGCCTTGGGCGCATAGATCAGGTCGATCAGCTTGTCCGCCGGATTGGTCGTGGCGAAACCGCCCGCCGCGCCCGACGCCACATAGCCGATCTCGCCCCAGGTCTGGCTGGCGTCCGCCACCGTGGTGTAGCTGAGGAAGCCCTTGGGCTTGTTGGTCCCGTCGCCGTTGACGAAGGCTTGAGTCTCCTGCGCCGCAAAGGCGTCCTCGACCTCGGCGGCCAGCCATTCGTCCAGGTCGATCATCGCATCGTCCAGCAAGGACTGCGTCGCCGCCGGGCTGGCGTAGAGATCGGCCGACGGGAACTCCAGCAGGGCCAGGGTCGCCGGATCCGTCTCCGGTCGCGCCGCCGTCTCGGCGACCCAGCCGGCGACCACGCCCGCCGTCGACACGGGCTTCCGGAACACGCCAGAGCCGACCGTGCGCACCGTGGCGATCTCGCGCATCGGCGACCCCGCCATCAGGCGCCGCTCGATGGCCCGCTCCGTCTCCGGCGGCACGACATAGCCCGCCGAACCTGACCCCGACGACAGCCCCGCCTTCAGCTCCAGCCCGAACGACTGGCCCGTCTTCAGATACCCGTCGAACGCCGCCTTTTCCTCCATTCCTCCCCCATTGGGGGAGGTGGATCGGCGGCGATCAGCCGCCGAGACGGAGGGGGCCAGGCCATCCCCGATCCCCGGACGCCGCCCTTCACTCACCACCCGATCCAGCCGCGCCTGCGCCGCGGCCACCGCCTGGTCGATCCGCGCCACCTTCTCTTCCAGCAGCACGTCCGACGACGCCTTCTTCTCGATCTCGTCCAGACGGGCGTCGTTGGCCCCCTTGAACGCCTCGAACGCGGCCATCATTTCGTGCATGGCGGCGCGAGCCTCGGGGGTGCCCGAGACGGTCTTGGTCTCTTTCATGATCTCTCCGGTTTTCAGAAACCGCGGATTGCGGTTAGGGTCCGGGCGTGGAAACGCTCGCCCGTAAAATCATCGACGCGATCCAGAACTCACTGGTCGGCGATCTCGTGATCAGGTCATTCTGGCTGATCAGCTTTTTGTGGTGGCACATCACCGACGCGCTCACGCCCGGCGGGCTGGACTATCGGATTGGGTTAAGTTTGCTGGCGACATGCCTCTTTGGCATGGCCGCTATCTGGCTGCTTGGAGTCCTGGCGAACAAATCGCCAAGGCGCCGAAAACGACACTGGAGCGATGAACCAGAACCCTTGACTGCGAACGGCTTCGGAGCTTGGCACATATTGCCTGCAGACGGTCTGCGTCCGCCTGCATTCATGCGCCGCCTCGTCACCATTCTGGGCGCGAATAAAATGCAGTCTAGAAGCTCAACACGCCCCTACTTCCTGGGCGCCTATACTGGGCTGCTGACTCTGATGTATGGTCTGGTCTTCTGGCCAGAGTTGTCAGAAAAGGTTCATCCTTGGTTCGCGAGTGCTGAGCATCGCCTCCTTCTGGCTCATGCGTGTTTGGTTGTTCTAATCGCCTTTCTGATTCGACAGTGGGCCGTTGATCAAAAACAACTCCTGGCTGAGTCCGGCCCTGAAAGCCCGCCAATTCCGGCCTCCGCCGCATGAGCCTTCGCCCAGCACGAACCCAGACCACCGCCCATTTCTCCCGGCTGGAATCCGCCGTCATGGCCGCGCTCGCCGCAGAGCTGCGCCACGCCGCCCCCGACCTCGCGGCCCAGTTCCGCAACGCCCGCCCGGGGCTGAAGCGCAACATGGCCTTCGGCTATTATTGCGGCCTCAGCGGCGACGCCGCCCGCCCGGCCTCCACCGCCGACGGGGCGCTCGGCTCGGTCCATGTCCTCATCGACGGCCTGCGCGACGCGGTCGCCTTCCGCGTCCTGATGCGCCAGGGCCGCGCCGTGGCTATCGAGGCCGACAGCTACGGCCAGGACACCCGCGCCATCGACTTCGACCGCGTCGGCTTCGAGCAGGTCTTCACCGTCAACGCCCATGGCCAGTCGGTGCTGTTCGAGGGCCCCTCTGTCATCCCGACCGCCAGCGCCGCCGCCCGTCCTCGCCAGATTCCTGCAGCCCCGCGTCCCACGGCGGCCGCCCCGGCCCATGCGCAGCCGCCCGCCGCCGTCATCGTCCACCCGCGTCCGGTCCAATCAGGATTCGGCCCCAACGGCGCCGTCAGCACGCCCTCAACGCCGCGCTCCCAGCCCGAAGCCGACACGCCGGACGTCGCCCCCGGCGTGGTGCTTTTAGGCGCCTGGGCGGTGATCGCGGCCGTCGCCGTCCTGGCGGTCCTGATCTTCGATCTGCCCATCATCTTCGCCGCCATCGCCGCCTTCTGGATCGGCAACGCCGTCCGCCAGCCCAAGGTCCTCGCCGCCCTCCAGCGCGGCGTCGCCGAGTATCAGAAGTCCCAGGCGGCCCAGTCTTCCTGAGTCAGGCCGACCTGAACCGCGCGCCCGGCAGCATCGGGAAGGTCACCAGCGACACCTCCCACAACTCCACCTCGACCAACACCCGCAGCCGCCCCTCGCGCCGCGCCCGGCTGCTGCGGAAGCCGATCGACAGACCGTCCAGCGCCCCGGCCCGCGACAGCGCCTGGGCGAAGCGCCCATCCGCCGACCAGTCCATGATCCGCCCGGCGACGAACAGGCCGCGTTCGTCCTCGACCATCCGGTCCCAGACCCCGATGACGCTGCGCCCCTCATGCTGATGCAGCATCCGCACGCCCCCGGCGCCGGTCTTCGCCAGACTGGCCGCAAACGCCCCTTTCGCCACCACATCCCCGTTCAGATCGGCCACGCCCCACAGGGAAGCGTAGCCTTCGATGGCCAGATCGGCCTGCACCGCCGTCGCCATCATTGCGCCTCCAGCCGCATCTCGATCCGCTCCACCGCCGCCCGCGTGGCGACGCTCTGCTCCTCCAGCCGCGCCAGCCGTTCGGCGACCAGCCGCTGCTCGCCGACCCTTTCCTCCAGCGTCGCAATCCGCGCCGCCGCGCCCCCGGCCCACACCAGCCCGCCGATGGTCTGCACCATCAGGGCGGCGATGACGGCCACGGGCGCCTTCTTCAGAAGGTCCGTCACTCCCCCACCCCCGCCATCCGCCGTCGCTCCTCATCCGTCAGGAAGCTCGCCGCCCCCAGCCGCGCCCACAGCGCATCCCGCTCAGGCTGCAAGGCCGGAACCGCCTCCAGATCCGGCTCGATCCTCACGCCCGCGAACCGGCTCCCCAGCCAGCCCGTCAGCGCGCCCGCCGTCTTGCGCACCAAAGGAACAACCGTCCCGCGCCAGAAGGCCGCATTGGCCTCGCGGTAGTTGGCGTAGGTCGCATCCCCCGGAATCCCCAGCAGTTGCGGCGCCACGCCGAAGGCCAGGGCGATCTCGCGCGCCGCCGCATGTTTGCCGGCGATGAAGTCCATGTCGGCGGGGGTCCAGCTCATCGGCTTCCAGTCCAGCCCGCCCTCCAGGATCATCGGCCGTCCAGCGTTGGCGGCCCCCGCCTGACTCTCCCCGACCTGGGCCTTCAGCGCCTCGAACTGTTCGCCGGTCAACCGCTCGCCGTCCTTGGCGCCATAGACCAGCGCCCCGCTTGGCCTGGCCGCATTGTCCAGCAGCGCCTTGTTCCAGGCCCCGCTCGCATTGTGCACATCGATGGCGAAGGCCGCCGCCTCCAGCGGTGAAAACCCGTAGTGGTCATCCGTCGGATGGAACAGTTTCAGATGCATCACCGGCATCCAGCCGTCGCCCTGCCGCCCGATCCGCACCGACCGTCCGCCCGCCGAATAGTCATAGGCGTCCGGCCAGCCCGCCCGACCGGGAACCACCTTCACCCGGTCCGGCCTCAGGCTCCACAGCTCGTCGGGCGCGCCGTCACCGTCTGCATCGCCCGTCGCCTCGGCATAGGCGTTGCCCGCCGTCTGCAAGGCTCCGTAAAGCCCCTCCAGCCACTCCGCCCCCGACTGCTCCGGGTTGGGCTTGGCCAGCAACCGCGCCAGCGGATGGTCGTCGCTCCTCACCCCGTCCACAAACACCGTCAGAGGCGTCGACGCCGCCGCCTCGGCGATCATCCGCACGCAGCGATAGGCCACGGCGTTCTTGCCGAACCCCTCGACCGCCAGATGCGCATAGTCGCGCGGCGTCCACCGCGCCCTCTGCCCATGCGAGAACGCAATCAGCGGCCCCGCCCGGCTGTCCTTGATTTCGGGCGCGTCTTCACGCCCGCGGCGGCCTATCGGCCAGCGCAGCTTCGCCATCGTCATCCTTCCAGAATACTCTCAGAGAATCCGCAGACTCGGCCCCGCCTTCGGCGCCGGCAGCAGATGCGTCACCGCCCAGACCAGCGCATCAGCCCGGTCGGGACTATGCCCGCCGACCTCGCCGCCCAGCGCCATCAGCTCCTCCTCCAGCGCCGGAAACGCGCCGCAGTGGACCACCCGCCCCTGCTCATACAGGGCCGCCACAGGCTCGGCCCGCGCCGCCTTGCCGCGATGGGCGTGAACCAGTTTGATCGGCGTTTCGCACCCCGCATTGGCCAGAACCGAACGCACCATCTCCCCGCCCTGATTGCTCTCGGCGATCACGCAGGCCGCTTCAAACGTCTTCGCCGTCTCGGCCACGCGCCGGGCCCAGCCGTTCGGCGACAGCCCCCGTATCGACAGATCGGCCAGCACATAGGCGCGCCCGTCCTTGCGCCCCGCCACCACGATGCCGCAGGCGTCGCCGCCTGCTGTCACCGGCGGATCGACCGCCACCACGATCCGCTCCAGCCGCGCCGGTCTCGCCCCCCTGGCCCGCGCCAGATCCTCGGCCCGGAACAGGGCGCCGTCGGCCTCGACGATCAGCCCCTCCATCTCCTGCGCCTCCAGCCGCGTCCCGGCGTAAAGCGCCTGCAGATGCTTCAGAAACCCGGGCGACAGATTGACTGCATTGGCCGCCGTCCCCGCCCGTTCGACGCAGGTTCCATCCTGCGTCATCACCCGTTTCAGCGCCGGGGTCGGCCTCGGCGTCGTGGTCAGCATCAGCCGTGGATCCTCGCCCAGCCTCAGGCCCAGCCTCAGGTTCTCCAGCACCATCTCCGGCTTGCGCCAGGCGCAAAATTCATCGGCCCAGGCGTGGTGGAACTGCGGTCCTCTCAGACTATCAGGGTCTTCCGCCGAAAACGCATAGGCCACGCTGCCGCTGGGCCAGACCAGACGCTTGCGCCCGCCTTCCCAGCGCGGCCGCGCCGGCGTTTCCGCCAGCGCCTTCAGCCCCGACGGCCCCTCCACCATGACCTCGCGCACATCGTGCAAGGTCGGCCCGACCAGGGCGAAGCGCAGATCGCGCTCACGCGCCATATGGGTGATCCAGTGCGCCCCGGCGAAGGTCTTGCCCGACCCCCGTCCCCCCAGCAGCAGCCAGGTGCGCCAGTCGACCTGGGGGATCAACTGGTGGTCATGAAGATCCGGAGTCGTCCTCGTCGCTTCGTGCAGCTGTTCGCACGACAGTCCAGCCTTCCAGTCTCTTTCGTTCGACCGTGGCCCGCAGGCGATCGAGACGGGACTGCAGTTCGAGCTGAAGCCTCTCCATCGTCTCGGGGCTGTCGTCATATTCGATCATGTCATCCTCTGTTGCATCAGCGGCGGGGGCAGGCCGTTCGGGCGCATCCATGAAGACCACCACCCGCACGGCCTTGGACAGCATCTCGGCCGCCTTCACGCAGCGCTGGATGCCCAAGCCGTCTGCGGCCTTCATGTCGGTGGCTTCCAGCGCCTCGGCCGCCCGGTTCAGGAAAGCCTCCATCCGCGCCTGAAACGCCTCCAGCACCGCCGTGGCCCGCGCCGTCCTGTCCTGATTTCCCGTCATGCCCAAACCATAGCGGCTCAGCGTCCCCAGGCGCGCAAATCGCCTCGAGAACCTGCCAAGGAATGGAAATCACAGGGGTTTCATCGCCCAATCCGACTATTGATCGGCGAAAGACCGGCGCCGCCGGTCTCAGGCGACGGCGTTTTCAGCCCTGGCGGCGCCCTGTTCCAACAAGCGGGACATGACCCGCACCAGTTCGGCCACCTCGATCGGCTTGCCGACATGGTCGTCCATGCCCGCCGCGCGACAGTGTTCGACCTGTTCCGGCTGGACGTTGGCGGTCAGGGCGATGATGGGCTTGCGCCCCGCCGCCCCCTCCATGGCCCGGATCAGCCGTGTCGCGTCCAGCCCGTCCATGACCGGCATATGCACGTCCATCAGGATCAGATCGTAAGTCCCGCCGCGCGCCGCCTCGACCGCCTGGGCGCCGTCCGACACCGTCTCGACCTCCAGCCCCAGCCCGCCCAGAATGGCCGAGACCAGCTCCCGGTTCGCCGCTGCATCATCGGCCACCAGCACCCGCAGCCCCTGCGGCGCCGCTTCGACCGACCTGTCCTGAATCGACGCCGACGCCGCCTCGGCGACCATCAGCGGCGCCTCGAACCAGAAGGTCGAGCCCTCGCCCTGGCGGCTCTCCACCCCGATCCGTCCCCCCATCAGATCGGCCAGACGGCGCGAGATCGACAGCCCCAGCCCCGTCCCGCCATAGACTCGCGTGGTCGAGTTGTCGGCCTGGGTGAACCGCTCGAACAGACCGTCCACCTTGTCGGCGGCGATGCCGATGCCGGTGTCGTTGACCGCCAGCCGCAACCGGCCCTCGCTCCAGCCCAGCTTCAGCGTGATCCTTCCCGCCTCGGTGAACTTGGCCGCATTGGCCAGGAAGTTCAGCGTCACCTGACGCAACCGCCCCTCGTCGCCCATCAGCACGGCGGGCGTGTCCGGCGCAACCTCGACCGCCAGCGTCAGTCCCTTGGCCAGGCACTGGCTTTCGACGATGGCCGCCGCCGCCTCGGCCATGGCCCGCGGATCAAAGGCGCGCGGCTCCAGCGCCACCGCCCCGGCCTCCAGCTTGGAATAGTCGAGAATGTCGTTGATGACGCCCAGCAGGGCGTCGCTGGCCGTGGCGATCCGCTCGGCGTAGCGCCGCTCGGTCAACCCCAGCGCCGGACTGCCCAGCAAAAGGCCCGAGAAACCCACCACGCTGGTCAGCGGCGTGCGCAGTTCATGGCTCATATTGGCCAGAAATTCCGACTTGGCCCTGGCCGCCGCCTCGGCCCGGTCGCGCGCCTCGACCAGGGCCTGCTCCATCTTCCGGCGCTCTTCAAAGTCGCGGATGATGACGACGGCGCCGGTCGCTTCGCCCTTGCTGTTGACGATGGCCTTGAAAGAACAGTCGACCCAGACGGTGCGGCCGTCCTTGTGCAGGGCCCGGTGCTGCAGCCGCGTCAGCCCCTTGGTGCGCACCGCCTCGCGGATGGCCTCCAGCAGTATGGCCCGGTCGTCAGGATGGACATAATCCGTCGACTGCCCCGACATGTCCTCATAGCGCCAGCCCAGCAGCTGTTCGATCGCCGGCGAGATGTATTTGCTGGCGCCGTTCATATCCACGCGAGTGATCACATCGCCCGTATTGTCGGCCAACAGCCGATAGCGGCGCTCATTCGTCGCCGCCTCGCGGTACAGCCGTTCCTGCTCCGTCACGTCCTGGAACACGCCGTACATCGACAGAATGCGGCCGTCCGGCGCGCGCTCGGACTCGGCATGCGTCTCGACCAGCCGCTCCTCGCCGTCGGCGCGGATCAGCCGCACCCGCATGCGATAGCCTTCGCCGGTCTCGAACCCATGGGCGATGGCGTCCGCCAGCCCGCCCCGGTCGTCCTCGTGATAGAATCTCAGCGCGTCGTCCAGCGACGGATCGAAACCTTCACGTTCGACCCCGTGGATGCGATAGACTTCGTCGGACCAGGTCACCATCCGGGTCGCCACGTCCAGGCTCCACTGACCGATCCCGGCCATCTGTTCGACCAGCCGCAGCAACTCCAACCGCTCCGACTGTCGGCGTCCCTCTTCGGTCCGGCTGACGATGTCGCCCGCCATCTGCGCCATCAGCTTCAGATTGGCCATGGCCGCTTCGGACGGCGCCTCACGCGGCTTGACGTCCATCACCCCAATGGCGCCCACCGCCTTGCCAGCCGCATTGACGACCGTCATGCCGATAAAGGCTCTCAGCCCCGGCCCGCCCGCCACCATCGGATGATGACGCAGCCGCTCGTCCTGGGTGGCGTCGGCGATGAACAGCACGCCATCCGGGCCCATCTCGACCAGCATCTGCGTCGCCGAATGCAGGCGCGGCATGCTGCGGTCGCTCAGACTGACATTGGCGCGGAAAAATATCCGCTCGCCCTCGATCACCGACACCATGGCGTAGGGGGCGTCGAACACACCGCAGGCCAGCGCCGTCAGCCGGTCGAAAGGCGTGTCCAGGCTCAGGGATTCCGCTGTGGTCTTCACGGTACGGCTACGCTTCTTCGACATGGTCGAAGCCTAGCCGTAAAACGACGAAATATTGGTTAGCGCGTTTCGGGCAGGCCGCGCTCTTCGTTCCATTCCATCGCCTCGAAATCGACGGCGTCTTCGGGCCGCGCCAAGGTCAGCTCGGAAACCGTCTGCCCCCTGACGGAAACCCCCGCCGTATGCACGCTCTCGCGGTCGCCCGACACCAGCGGATGCCAGTCCGCCAGCCCCCGCCCTTCATGCAACCGTCGATAGGCGCACGACTTGGGCATCCACTTCAGCGCCCCGACCTTGCCCGGCGTCAGCTTGATGCAGTCGGGCACATGGGCCTTGCGGTTGGCGTAGTCGGTGCAGGTGCAGGCGTCCGGGTCGAACAGTTTGCAATGCACCCGCGTCGGAAACACCTCGCCCGTATCCTCGTCCTCGAACCGGATCAGGCAGCACAGACCACAGCCGTCGCACAGGCTTTCCCACTCCGCGCGGGACATCTGTTTCAGCGTCTTGGTTTCCCAGAAGGGTTTCATGCGCGGCCCTATACGCCGCTCGCACGGGAATGTCGCCCGATCAGTGGCTGACGGCCTTGGAGAAGAGGTTGATCACCACCACCCCGCCGACGATCATGCTCAGGCCGATCAGAGCCGGTGCATCCAGCTTCTGCTTGAACACCACCAGGCCGATGGCCGAGATCGCCACCACGCCCAGCCCGCTCCAGATGGCGTAGGCCAGGCCCACCGGCATCTGTTTCAAGGCGATGGTCAGCAGGTAGAAGGCCAGCCCGTAGCAAACCGCCAGTCCCGCCGTCGGCCAGGGCCGGGTGAACTGCTGCGACGCCTGCAGCAAGGTCGTCCCCACCACCTCAAAAGCGATGGCCCCCAGCAAGGCCGCCCAGGTCGTCGGGCTCATGCCGCGCCGTCCATGAAGCTCTGCCCCGGCGTCAGCAGCGACACCAGCGCCTTTCTCTGCTCGGGCGACACCCTGTGCGTTCCAAACAGGTCCGACATCCACAGGCCGTCCGCGATCAACCTCAGCATCAAGGCGTCGTCCGCGCCCACGGGATCATCGGGGTCATCCTGCTTGACCTTGTCGACCCAGCCGTTCCAGCGCTGAGCCAGCGACGGCTCGATGGCGCAGGCCGCCATCACGGCGCGCCCGATGCTGACGTCCTGCGGCGTCGCCGGCTCATTGACCGTCACCCTCAGATAGGCCCTGGCGCAGCGGCCGTAAGGTTCAGGATCCCGCGCCGCCTCAGCCAGGATCGCGTCCGCATGCATCTGTCCCAGATGATCGATCACGCCTTCCAGCAAGGCCAGCTTGGTCGGAAAATGGTGCAACAAGGCGCCCTTGCTGACGCTGGTTCGCGCCGCCACCGCGTCCAGGGTGAAGCCCATGGCGCCAGCTTGGGCCGCCACTTCCAGAGCCTTCTCGATGATTTCGGTGCGTGTCGCATCGGGCGTGCGGCGGCGTGTCTGAGTGTCCATCACGCAAACATACCGGCTGGACGGTTGAGATCAATACGCCCGTCGATTTCGCCGCACCGGCCGACGCGCCAGATAGACCCCGATCACCACAGCCGCCGACAGGACAAAGCCCAGCAGGACAGACCCCAAACCCGCCAGAATGGTGGCGAGCAACGTCCCCATGAAACCCTGCCCCACGGCGATCACCGTCTGCGGCCCCTCCGCTCCGTCATAGTCTGCTGAAATCCGATAGATTCCGGCCCGTTCGACGTCGAACACGTTGATCGCCTCACCTTGGCGGCCACCCAGAGAATAGTATGCGCTGCTCATCGGCGCGGTCACCGGCACAGACGCACCGTCCGCCGACGCAACCCTGACACTCAAGCCGGACACCTGATCGACCCGATAGGCTCGACCATTCACGACGCTGCGATACTCCAGAAAGACGGTGTGATGGCCGGGCTCAAGCCTCAGTTCGCGTGCGCCCGGCACGACGATCTGCTCCAGCCCGTCGTCCAGCTTCGACAACTGCGTGAACAGGACGACGCCCATCACCACGAAGCCGCAGATCACGGGCAGCACGGCCAGTGCGTACCACCATCGGGTCGGCCCCCGCCTCGCCTCCCCGGGTCGTTTTAATGCGTCCATAGCCATTCGCCCCTCTCGCCGCAGTCCCAACCGAATACAGCCTTTCGACCAGAGATGGCCAACGCCGATGGCCGAACCGGCGGCCAGCCGCTATATGCGCGCCCATGGCTGCCAGACCCCCCCTCGTCGCACTTAAAGATGTCCGTCTTCAGGACGGTCAGCGCCCTCTGTTCGACGGCGTCGATCTGGCGGTTGAACCGCGCAGCCGCGCCGCCCTGGTCGGGCGCAACGGCGCCGGCAAGTCGACCCTGATGAAGGTCGTCATGGGCCTGATCGAGCAGGACTCGGGCGACCGCTCGGTCCAGGCCGGCACCCGCTTCGCCTATGTCCCTCAGGAACCCGACGTCAGCCCGCCCTCAAGCAGCGCCAGCGATAGGGCGACAAAAGAGTGGACCCTGCTGGACTACGCCTCCTCCGGCGGCGCCGAGCGCTGGACCGCCGAAAGCTGGCTGGCCACCTTCGGCCTGGACCCGGAAAAATCCGCCGTCGGCCTGTCGGGCGGCGAAACCCGCCGCGCCGCCCTCGCCAAAGCCTTCGCCGAAGAACCCGACGTCCTGATGCTGGACGAGCCGACCAACCACCTCGACATCCTGGCCATCGAACTGCTGGAGAACGAGCTGGTTCAGGCCCGCTTCGCCGTCCTCGTCGTCAGCCACGACCGCGCCTTCCTGAACAAGGTGACCAACACCGTCCACTGGCTGGAAAACCGCCGCGTCCGCACCCTGAACAAGGGCTTCGACGCCTTTGACGAGTGGTCCACCAAGGTCATGGAGGAGGAGGCCGAAAGCCTGCGTCGCCTGTCCAAGACCATCGAGCGCGAGACCGCCACCTTCTACTCCTCCATCACCGCGCGCCGCAGCCGCAACGAAGGCCGCGCCCGCTCGCTCCAGGCCCTGCGCAGCGAGCACGCCGAACGGGCCAAGGATCAACCGCGTGAGCTCTACCTCGGCGTCGATTCCGGCGTGACCTCGGGCAAGCTGGTGGCCGACCTCAAGGGCGTGTCCAAGGTCTTTGGCGACCGCGTCATCTTCAAGCCCTTCACCACCCGCATCATTCGCGGCGACCGGCTGGCCATCGTCGGTCCCAACGGCGCGGGCAAGACCACCCTGGTCAAGGTGCTGCTGGGCGAGCTGACCCCCGACGAGGGCACGGTCAAGCTCGGCTCCAACCTTGAGCCCGTCTATCTGGATCAGTCGCGCGAGGGGCTGAAGTCGGACATGACCCTGTGGGACGCCCTGACGCCCGGCGGCGGCGACAGCATCATCGTGCGCGGCTTCTCCAAGCACGTCGCCGCCTACGCCAAGGACTTCCTCTTCTCCGAGGCCCAGCTGCGCCAGCCGATCTCGACCCTGTCGGGCGGCGAGCGCAACCGCCTTCTTCTGGCAAGGGCGTTGGCCAAGCCGGCCAACATGCTGGTCCTCGACGAACCGACCAACGACCTCGACATGGACACCCTCGACAAGCTGGAAGAGCTGCTGGAGTCCTATGACGGCACCCTGATCCTGGTCAGCCACGACCGCGACTTCGTCGACCGTCTGGCCACCTCGACCATCGCCATGAACGGGCGCGGCGACATCGTCGAAACCCCTGGCGGCTGGACCGACTTCATCCGCCAGAACCCCGGCTTCCTCCAGCCCGGCGCCAACCCCCGCCCGCAGGACAAGGAGGCCGCCGCCCGCGCCGCCGCCAACCCCGCGCCGGCAACGGTCGCCGCCGCCAAGAAGCCCGGCAAGCTCTCCTTCAAGGACGCCCACCGGCTGAAGGAACTGGAGGGCCTGCTCGTCACCCTGCCTCAGGACATAGAGCGCCACGACGCCACCCTGGCGGAGCCCGACCTCTACGCCCGAGACCGCAAAGCCTTCGACCGCGCCAACGCCAACGCCGACCGCGCCCGCGCCCTTCTGGCCTCCGCCGAGGAGGAATGGCTGGAGCTGGAGGCGAAACGCGAAGCCCTGGCGGGCTGAGCCGCGACGTTTCGGCAAGCGTGGCCGGCTTGACCCGCCGCCCGTTCGGCCCAAGTTTCCCCCCATGAACCCATTCTCCTCCGCCTCGACCACGGCCCTGCACGGTCCAGCATGAGCCCCCGCATCCGGCGGATGGCGTTGAGCGAAACTGAGCAGCGCTCGGCTCGGCGGATCAACGCCGTCCTGGCCCGCACGCCCCGCCTCGCCACCGACGGCTGGCTGCTCGACGCAGGCCAGTGGCTCAGCGGCCGCTTCGGCGTCGCCGCCCAAACCGTCACCGCCGCCTGGTTGAAACGTCGCGGCGTGCGGGTCGAGATGCTGCGCCTGCCCTCTGATGACGGCGGCGTGGCCGTCCGCATCCTGCATCCGCCGGGACCGCCGCGCGGCGCAGTTCTGGACATGCACGGCGGCGGCTGGGTGGTCGGCAGCGCCGGGCTGAACGACCGCATCAACGCCGATCTGGCCGCCGAGGCGGGCCTCATGGTCATCTCGGTCGACTACCGCCTGCTGCACGAGGCCCGAGGCGTAGAGATGCAGCACGCCATCGCTGACTGCGTCGCCGCCGGACGCTGGCTGGCCGACAACGCCGCATCTCGGCTGGGCGTCTCCCGCCTGTTTCTTGCTGGCCAGTCCGCCGGCGCCCACCTCGCCGCCCTGACCGCCATGGCCCTGCGCGACGAGGGTCGTCTGGGCGCCTTCGAGGGCTGCGTCCTCGTCTACGGCGTCTATGACCTGTCAGGCAGCCCTTCCGTGCGCGCGGCGGGCGCGGACGCCCTCATCCTCAACGGCCCGACCCTGGCCGCCGACCTGGCCCGTCTGGCCCCCGACCGCGACGCGGCGGGCCTGCGCCGTCCCGACCTGTCGCCGCTTTATTCACAGTTCCATGACCTGCCGCCGGCCCTGTTCATCGCCGGTGATCTGGACCCCTTGCGAGACGACAGCCTGCTGATGGCCGAGGCATGGTCGGCGGCGGCTCCGGTGGACCTCATCGAAGTGCCGCTGGCGCCGCACGGCTTCATCCATTTCGGCGGCCCGCTCGCCCGGCGCTCCCTCGCCGACATCCGCCAATGGCTGGAGCAACGGCTCGACACTCCGACCTGAGATCGGGCCGCGCCCCAAATCTGTGGACAAGACAAACCCCTGATCCGCCTTGGCGAATTCCGTCCGTTCACAGATATGCACAGGGTTGCCCACCGAGGCCGGGGCGGTTCCGCACAGCCAGCCGGATTCAGGCGCTTGCCTGATAGCCGGTTTCATCGGAACGTCAACAGGCCGAGGGACACGGCGGCGCGGAAAACCGGGGAGACCCGGAGTTCAAGCGGACCGGCCCGGCTCTACGACCCAGGCGACCGGACCTCTTCGGAGGCGAGGAGACGAAGGGCGGGATCAAGGCTTCAGAACGATGACGGCTCAGGCCGACGACGTTCACGAAGAACCGGATCGGGATCGATGGACGGCGCAGGGCTTATGGCCTCGCGGAACGCCGGAGACCCGGAGCGCGACAGGATGACGCCGATCTGCACCGGGGCTTGCCCTGCTGCTGAAAGGTCCAGGGTCCTGAACCTCAATGGCCAAGTCCAACCCGGACTTGGCGAGGGGACGAGGAAAACCGGTTCGCCGGGGATCTTCGTCCCCTCGCTCAATTTCGGCGCCCCGTCATCCTCGGGCTTGACCCGAGGATCGCGGCGCGGCCGCTCACGGCTTGAGGGCGTGAACGGGCTTTTGCCCAACGAAACTGCGTACGTCCTTCTCAGCTTGAGGGCGAAGGCCCGCCCTTCCCTTCGCGCGGACCCGGCCCTAAACCATTCCCATGTCATCCAGCGGGAATCGTCGCTTCACCCTCGACCGCCGCGCCCTGCTGGCCGGAAGCGGCCTGCTCGCGGCCTCCCTGGCCCTCGGAGCCTGTGACAACGCCCAGGTTCCTGTCGATGAGGAAGGCCGCGTGCGCCTGCGCCTCGCTGTTGAAAGCCCCGCCAACGCCGAACACGGCGGCTTCCATCAGGCCATCGCCTCAGGCGCCTATGAGAAACGGGGCCTCAACGTCCAGATCATCCAGGGTTCCCCCGGCGGCGACCTGGCCGGAAAACTGGCGGCGGGCAGCGTCGAGCTGGCCCTCGCCGTCGACAGCTTCACCCCCATGCGCCTCGTCGCCCAGGGCGCGCCGGTCAAGACCGTGGCCGCTTTCTTCCAGAAGTCGCCTCTGGTCCTGATGACCCGCCCGGACGTCGCCCTGACCGGGATCGCCGATCTAACCGACCGCCCCGTCTTCCTGCCCGACGCCGCGCGCGAGACCGTCTGGCCCTGGCTCAGGCACACCTACGGCTTCACCGACGATCAGCTTCAGCCGTGGAGCGACGATTACGCCGCCTTCCTGGCCGATCGTCAGGCCGTGCGGTTGGGCGATCTGACGCGCGATCCCTATCAGATCCGCCGCGAGGGCGGCGCCGAGCCCCGGACCTTCCTTCTGGCCGATGAAGCCTATCCGGCCTACGGCGCCCTGGTCCTGGCCCCGACCGCCTTCGCCCGCGACAACGCCGAGGCCCTGCGCAAATTCATCGCCGCTTCGGTCGAGGGCTGGCGCGACTACATCCAGGGCGACGGCCGCGACGCCGACGTCTTGATCCGCCGCGCCAATCCCGAGATGCGCCAGCCCGAGCTGGATCAGGCCCGCGCCTTGCTCCGAGCCAGAGGGCTGGTCGACGGCGGCGACGCGGCCCTCTACGGCCTGGGAGCCATGACCGACGAACGCTGGAAAACCTTCCTCGACGCCATGGCCGAAGCGGGAGTCTATCCCGCCAATCTCGACTGGCGCCAGGCCTTCACCACCCAGTATCTGCCCGGGCGCGGCTGAGACGACGAACACCGTCATTCCGGCATTAGGGCTGGGTTAATGCGCCGTCCGTAAGCTGGCCGTCTCATCTTCGAGCAGAGCTGCGCCTTGCCCCGACCCATGATCACTGCGAGTTGCGCACTGGCGCTGGGCCTCACAGCCCTTGCCGGCGCCGCCTCGGCCCAAACGCCGGACGCGACTGCGGAACCGAACGTCGGACAAGCCCGCACTCTCACGCCCGCCACCCAATACATCACCTGGGCCGGGCGCGGTCCCGCCGTCATGCCCGAGGCCGTGCGCACCGCCGACGCCACGACGCCGCGCCGCCGCTCCAACGCCGTCATCCCGCACGGCGGCTTCGCCTCGGCCGTCCCCATGCCCCAGCCTGAAGCGCCTGCCCGCGCCCAGCCGCGCACCCTCACCCCCGCCAGCGCCTGGACGGCGCCGCGCCCCGCGCCTGCCCCTGCGCCCGAGCCAATCCCGGCGCCTGCAGCCGAGACCGCCGCGTCGCCGACGCACGTGGGCTCCGTCGACCTGCCTCCGCCCCCGCGCGCCGCGCCCTACCAGCCCCGCATTCAGCCCGGCCCTCAGCCCCAGCGTCAGGCGCAGCCTCTGCTGCCCGACTATGTGGCGGGCCAGGGCGGACAACCCGCGCCGTCCCAGGCCGTCTACGCCGAGGCCGCGCCTACGCCCGTCCCCGCGCCCGTCCCCGCGCCCGTCTACGAAGAGCCCCCGGCCCAGCCGCCTGCCGACTACGACCCCATGGCGCCCCGCCGTGACGCCCCGATCTTCCGTCTGCAGCGCCCGGCGCCCCAGCCGGCGGCTGAGTCCGCGACCGCACCGCCCGCCGCCGCCCAGGCCGCACCTGCCTCGGCGCCCGTCGCCGAAGCGCCCGCGCCGCGTCTGATCGCCGCCGTCGCCGCCAATCCGGCCGACCACCCCAGCCTGCAGGGGTCGCGCCGCTACTCCGTCCACCGCCAGAACGGCCAGCAGCCGGACGCCGTGCCCCTGCCCGCCCCGACCTATGTCGACGCCCTGGCCGTGACCCTGACCGAAACGCCCGCCTCTCAGGACCTTGCCGAGCCGGCGCCCGGCCCGAACCTGTATCGTGATGCTCAGGGCCGCATCCGCGCCGCGCCCGCCGCCTCCGACGGGGACCATCAGTGAGCGCCTCCCCCACGGCCTCCGCCGTCGCCTCGCGCCTGCCCGAATTGATCGCCATGGCCCAGGACGGGTCCAGCGACAACCGACGCGCTCTCCTGCGTGAGCTGACCGGCCATTTCTTCGGCGCCACGGCGCGGACCGCCACGGAAGACGCTCTCTACGGTGAAGTGCTGACCCGCCTGACCGCCGACATGGAGGTGGCCGTCCGTGCGGAACTGGCCTCCAGCTTCGCCACCGCCTTGGACGCCCCGATCGGTCTGGTCCGCAACCTGTCCCATGACGTCGCCGAAGTGGCGGGCGCGGTCCTGCGTCAGTCGCCCCTGCTTAACGACGACGATCTGCTGGGCGTGGTCCGCAAACACGGTCAGGAGCATCTGCGCGCCGTCTCATCCCGCGCCACCGTCTCCCAGGCCGTCTCCGACGTCATCGTCGAGCGCGGCGACGACGAGACTCTGGGGACGCTCCTGCGCAACGACGGCGCCCAGTTGTCGCGCGACGCCTCCGAGGCCGTGGTCGAACGCGCCCGCATCAACCCCGACCTTCACGAGTCCACGGTCGCCCGGGCCAGCTTGCCCGCCGACCTGCTGAACGAGATGTATTTCGTGGTCGAGGCCCGCCTGCGCGCCCAGATCCTGGAGAAGAACGCCCGCCTCGACCCGGCCCTGCTGGAGCATGCGCTCGCCGCCGGACGCGACCGCCTGGCCACCGCCGACGGCGTCCTGCCCGCCGACTATTCCGAGAGCCTGGCCTATGTCGAGGAGCTGAAGGCCGCCGGTCAGTTGACGCCCCAGATGCTGGCCCGTTTCCTGCGTTCGGGCGGCCAGACCGCCTTCCTGATCGCCCTGTCGCAACTGGCCGACATCGACTTCCACACCGCCCGCAACATCGTCGAGCGGCGCGAACTGGACGCCCTGGCCGTGGTCTGCAAGGGCGCCGATCTGGATCGCGCCCTGTTCCTGACCTATGCGGTGGTTCTGCTGAACGACGACGGCGACGCCATGGGCAAGGCCCACGCCTACGCTCGAATGTATGCCGAGCTGACGCGCGAGACGGCCCTTCGCACCCTGCGCTTCTGGCGCATGCGCCGCACCGCCCAGGCGGCCTGACCGCCTACCCCCTGAACAGAAAAACGCCCGCCCTCGTTTCCAAAGGCGGGCGTTGAACGTGATCCTGAGGATCGACTATTTGCGGGCGCGCGCTGGTGCGGCGCGGGCGGGTTTGCGGCCGCCCTGGCCCAGACCCATCTGCTTGGCCAGTTCCGAACGCGCCTTGGCGTAGTTCGGGGCGACCATGGGGTAGTCCTTGGCCAGACCCCATTTGGCGCGGTATTCTTCGGGGCTCATATTGTATTTGGTCCGCAGGTGACGCTTCAGCGACTTGAACTTGCGGCCGTCTTCCAGGCAGATCAGGAAGTCAGGCGTGATCGACTTGCGGACCGGCACAGCCGGATCCTTGATCTCGGGCTCGACTTCGGCCACGCCGGTCGAAATCTGCGTCAGGGCGGCATGGATGCTGGAGATCAGCGCCGGCACGTCCGTCGCCTGCACATTGTTGTTGCCGACATAGGCCGACACGATGTCCACCGTCATATCCAGCAGTTGCGTATTGTCTTCCATGGCCATCCCTCAGTCAGGTTGCACTGTCTTCGACAGATCAGAGCGAGCCGCCGTTCACGCGGGTCATTAAGTTTCTTCTTTTTGAAAAGCAATGCCTGACTATCGAACGCCAACAACGCAACAGGTCACAGACGGGCGCAACAGGCGGCGTTACAAAGGTCTAGCGACCAAAGTTATCAGATAATGCAAGCATCGCCGCCCGCTCCGGCAGAGAATACTCATCAATGATGTCCTGATCGCCTTCACGAATGGCGCGCAGCAATTCTGGTGTCAAAGCAGAAGACAAGGACCAGTTCCAGTATCGCAACACCGTCTGCGCTCGATCAATGGCCAGCATGTCATAGGTGATCTGCACCCGCTCCCAGGCTGGATCCGCCGCGCCGTCCGCCGTCGTCTCGGGCCGTCGCATCGAACGCCACAGACGTTGCAGGTCGCTCTTGCCCAGGCCGGTCGCCTTGCACAGTATGGCCAGAGATTCCCCGCCCGCATCGCCCAGAATCTTGGCTCCCGTCAGCGGCTTGACCCCCGACAGATAGGCGATCTCCGACGCCACCTCCCGGTTCAGCCCGGTTTCGGCGGCCGCCGCGATGGCCTGCTCCAGTCCGCCATAGGGACTGCGCTGCACCGCCGCGCGATTGCGCTGTCGCCGCTCGATGAACTGAAGGGCCTTGCGCGACACCGGGTCCTGCCAGCCTTCAGCAGCGGCCATGGCGAAGACGTCCTCCGACACCTCCTGCATGACCTCGCGCGAGACGGCGAACCTTTGCAATATGGTGCGCCGGTCCTCGGCTCCGCACCACCAGAACATCACAAAGGCCCCCGACGGCCTCAACTCCGGCCGCTTCAGCAACAGGCCGCACAGCACCGGCGTGTGCCGGCTCAGATTGACCACGCCTTCCAACGCCGCCTGGCCCAGACGCGCCGTGGTGTTGCGCAGCACTGCCTCGATGACCGGGCTCTCGCCAAAGCTCATCAGCGTCTCGGTGACGATCTCGCTCAGGCCCCGGCGCGACGCCATCAGCAGGCGGTGCTCCATCCCCGCATCACGCGCGCAAGACGCCAGGTCCGCATCCGTCAAGGCGGCGCAATCCTCGATCAACAGGCCCGCAATGTCGGGCTCGTCACGCAGCAGCATCCGCACCAGGGCGTTGGGCAGGTCGATCAACGGGGCCAGCCGCTGCGCCACCCTGCGGCGGTCGGTCGGCGTGGCCAGACGCAGCATCTCGACCAGAAGGTCGCCCGTCACCGCCCGCTCGAAGGCGTTGATCCGGCTGGCGGGCAAGGACACCACATCGGCCAGCCGTTTCAACAGGGCGTGGCGCGCCCTGAACCCGGCTGAAGGGCTTTCGTCCTGAGAAGTGGGCGCCAAGTCTGACATGTCGGCTGAGACTAGGCCCCGCCGGTTAACCGCCCGTGACGAGAGCGCCCTCGCGCAGTTACAGCCCCTCGAACAACGCCGTCGACAGATAGCGTTCGGCGAAGTCGGGCAGGATGACGACGATGGTCTTGCCCGCATTCTCATCGCGCGCCGCCACACGGAAGGCGGCGACCAGGGCGGCCCCGGATGAAATGCCCACCGGCACGCCTTCGGTCCGCGCGATCTTGCGGGCCATGTCGAAGGCTTCGTCATTCGTGACCTGCTCCACGCCGTCGATGACCGAGCGGTCGACGATGGAGGGGATGAAGCCCGCGCCCAGACCCTGAATCTTGTGCGGCCCCGGCGCGCCGCCGGACAGAACCGGGCTGTCGGTCGGTTCGACCGCGATCATCTGCACCGAGGACTTCTTCGCCTTCAGCGCCTGGCCGACGCCGGTGATGGTGCCGCCCGTGCCGACGCCCGAGACCACGATGTCGACCGCCCCGTCGGTGTCAGCCCAGATCTCCTCGGCCGTGGTCACGCGGTGAATGGCCGGGTTGGCGGGATTGTCGAACTGGGCCGGGATCAGAGCGCCCGGCGTGCGGTCCACCAGATCCTGAGCCATGGCGATGGCGCCCTTCATGCCCTTCTCGGCCGGGGTCAGCACCAGTTCGGCGCCCAGAAGCGCCAGCATCTTGCGCCGCTCCATCGACATGCTCTCGGGCATGACCAGGATCAGCTTGATCCCCCTGGCGGCGGCGACGAAGGCCAGGGCGATGCCGGTGTTGCCGCTGGTCGGCTCGATCAGAACCGTGTCCGGCGTGATCTTCCCGGCCTGCTCCAGCGCGTCGATCATGGCCACGCCGATGCGGTCCTTGACCGAGGCGATCGGGTTGAAGAACTCCAGCTTGGCCAGCACCCGCGCCTTGGACTGATATTCGGCCGACAGACGCGGCAGGCCGACGACCGGCGTGTCGCCGATAGTGTCGATGATGCTGTCATACACCTTGCCGCGCCCGCCCTTGCGGTGGCGCGATGCGTCGTAAGGGGCGTCCGACATGGGGGGATCTCCGAGCTTGGAATTCAGCCTAACAGATAGGGGTTATAATCCCCGCGCAAGCACCAGCGATGCAGGATTTCTCAACTTTCCCGCCAAAAGACTGAAGCTTAAATCTGCAAGGTGCGTCGCGCCGGGTCGAACGCCACCACCCCGCGGATGGTGATCATGCTCTTGAAGCCCTTCACATGCGCATCGGTCGTCAACTCACGCTGACAGAAGGTCTCATAGTCGGCCATCGACCGCACCGCGACGTTCAACAGGAAATCCGTCTCGCCCGTCACATCCCAGGCGGCCTGCACCTCCGGGCTGCGCGCCATGGCGGCCTTGAAGGCGTCCGTGTGCACTCGCTCCTGACCCGCCATTTCGACCAGAACATGCAGGATGATGCGCGGCTCGACCCGTGCCGGATCAACCACCGCCACATCGGCCACGATGACGCCTTCCGCCCTCAGCCGCCGCAAGCGGCGCAGCACCGAGGATTCCGACAGCCCCACCGCCTCGGCCGTCACCCGCGCCGGCTCCAGATTATTCCGCCGCACCCGCTCCAGCAACTTGCGGTCAAAGGCGTCCAGTGTGACGAATTCCGTCATATCGTGATTTCCAGAGACGTTTTCAGTCGAACCTCAACCGGAAATCGCCGGGAAGCGCAATCGCTATCCGACTATGCTTTCCTGATGCTGATGACCCGCTCCCGCACCGCCCTGGCTTCGCCGACCTTCACGGCGATGATGCCCTATCTGGCCCTTTTGGGCGGGATGATTTCGCTGGCGGTCGGCACCTCCTTCGCCAAGGGGCTGTTCCCCATCGTCGGCGCCGAGGGCGCCTCGACCCTGCGCGTCGGTCTGTCCGCCCTGGTTCTGGTCTGCATCTGGCGGCCGTGGCGCTTCCGCCTCAGCCGCGCCGACATCGGCCGCGTGCTCTGCTACGGCGTCGTCCTGGGGTTGATGAACCTCAGCTTCTACATGTCGTTGCGCACCATTCCCCTGGGTCTGGCCATCGCCATCGAGTTTTCGGGACCGCTGGTGCTGGCGCTGATCCACGCCCGACGCGCCATCCACTTCCTGTGGATCGCCTGCGCCGTCGTCGGCCTGGGCATGCTGCTGCCGATCTGGAGCGGCGTGCATTCCCTCGACCCCGTGGGCGTCGCCTATGCCGCGGCGGCGGGCGTCTGCTGGGCCCTCTACATCATCTTCGGCAAACGTCTGTCGCACATGCATGCGGGCCAGTCGGTGGCTCTGGGCATGAGCACCGCCGCCCTGGTCATCCTGCCGTTCGGGGCCGCCAGCGCAGGGCTGAGCCTTCTGGCGCCGTCTGTTCTGGCCTTCGGCCTGTGCGTCGCCCTGGCCTCCAGCGCCCTGCCCTATTCGCTGGAGATGATTGCGCTGCGCCACATCCCCAAACGCACCTTCGGCGTTCTGCTGTCAGGCGAGCCCGCCATCGGCGCCGTCGCCGGCCTGTTCCTGCTGCACGAACAGCTCAGCCCCCTGCAATGGCTGGCCATCGCCTGCATCATCGTGGCCTCGGTCGGCGCCATTCTGACGACGGGAAAGGACGACGCCGACGCCCCCGTCGACGCCCCCGTTCCCACGGCCAATTGAGCCAGCCCTTCACCCCTCGTTAACCACGATGCCGCATCCCTGAACCCCTGTTCCGGGATCACTGACTTGCACACCCTCGTCGCCGCCGTCGAAGCCATCGACCCTCTGGTCGTGACCGGCAAGGTCGCGGGCGTGAACGGACTGCTGATCGAGTCGCGCGGCGGCCTGTCGCGCCTGTCGGTCGGGGCCCGCGCCGAGATTGAGCGCGGCCGCGGCCTGCCCCCCCTGCCCGCCGAAGTCGTCGGTTTCCGCGACGCCAAGGCCCTGCTGATGCCGTTCGGCCCGGTCGAGGGCGTGGCCCCCGGCGCGGACATCCGCATCATCTCCTCCGCCGCCAGCGTGCGCCCGACCACCGCCTGGCTGGGGCGGATCATCGACGCCTTTGGAAACCCTATCGACGGCAAGGGACCTTTGCCGCAAGGGCCGGTCCCCTACCCCCTGCGCGCGCCGCCGCCCCCCGCTCACTCACGCGGCCGGGTCGGAGAGCGGCTGGACCTGGGCGTCCGCTCCATGGACGTCTTCACCACCACCTGCCGGGGCCAGCGCCTGGGCATCTTCGCCGGATCGGGCGTCGGCAAGTCGGTGCTTCTGTCCATGCTGGCCCGCCAGGCCACCTGCGACGTCGTCGTCGTCGGCCTGATCGGCGAGCGGGGCCGCGAGGTCCGCGAGTTCATCGAGGAGACCCTGGGCGAAGAGGGCCTGCGCCGCGCCATCGTCGTCGTCGCCACCTCGGACGAGCCGGCCCTGAAGCGCCGCCAGGCCGCATACATGACCATGGCCATCTCCGAATACCTGCGCGATCAGGATCTGGAGGTGCTGTGCCTGATGGACTCCGTCACCCGCTTCGCCATGGCCCAGCGCGAGATCGGTCTCGCCGCCGGAGAGCCGCCGACGACCAAAGGCTACACCCCCACCGTCTTCTCTGAACTGCCCAAGCTCTTGGAACGCGCCGGTCCCGGTCAGGTCCGCCCCGACGGCACGACCTCGGGACCCATCACCGCCCTGTTCACCGTGCTGGTGGACGGCGGCGACCATGACGAACCCATCGCCGACGCCGTGCGAGGCATCCTCGACGGCCACATCGTCATGGACCGCAAGATCGCCGAGCGCGGACGCTTCCCCGCCATCGACGTGCTGAAATCCGTCAGCCGGACCCTGCCCGCCTGCCAGACCCCGCCCGAGCGCGAACTGAACCGCCGCGCCCGCCAATGCCTGTCGGCCTATGCGAACATGGAGGAGCTGATCAAGATCGGCGCCTACCGTTCCGGGGCCGATCCGATCGTCGACCGCGCCATCGCCCTCAACCCCGCGCTCGAGGACTTCCTCGGTCAGGACAAGGACGACCACACGCCGCTTGACCAGTCCTTCGTCCGGCTGGAGGCGATCCTGAACCAGGGCATGGCCGTGGGAAGCGGCGCGTGACGAAGCCACTCAATCTTAACCCCCTCAACCGCATCGTGACGCCATGACCGCCTGGGCCCATTCCTTGATCCGCATCTCCAACTATGAGGTCGAGACGCTGCAGAAGCGCCTCGCCGAGATCAACGCCCGCAAGGCGGAGGCCGAAATGAAGGTCGCCGTCCTCGACGCCCAGGCTGAAATCGAACACGAGCGCGCCCGCACCGACACTGACGCCGCCATGATGTTGCAGGCCTACCTCACCGGCTGGAAGCTGCGCCGCGCCGACGCCGTCAGCGCTGTCGCCGTCATCGAGGCCGAAGAGGAAGGCGCCCGCGACGCCCTGACCAGCGCCTTCGAGGAGTTGAAGAAGTTCGAACATGTCGCCGAAACCACCCGCCTCAACGCCCTCATCGCCGCCGCCAAGCGCGAAACCGCCGCGTTCGACGAAATGGGCCTGAGGAAGCGTGCCGGCTGATCGGACAATGATGGACCGCCGCACGGTCCTCGCCGCCCCCTTCGCCCTGGCCGCCTGCAGCCGCTTCGCCGCCGCCCAGCCCGGCCCCGAGGCCGCGCCGCTGAAATCCCTGGCCGCCTTCCCCTTCGGCTCCATCGGCATGACCGGCCAGCTGAGCGACCCCGCCTGGGCCGGCGAGATGCGACGCCACCTCGACCAGATCACCCCCGAATGGGAGCTGAAGCCCGAACGCATCCTGGGCGCTGACTTCGCTTACGACTTCTCCGCCTCGGACCGGATGGTCGACTGGGGCCATCAACAGGGGTTCCGCGTTTTCGGCCACACCCTGGTCTGGTATTCGCAAGGGCTGGAGGTCTTCACCGACGCCCTGCCCCAGGCCCGGTTCGAGGCCGAGTTCGACCGCTACGTCTCCACCGTCGCCGGGCGCTACCGGGGGCGCATGGTCGGGTGGGACGTCGTCAATGAAGCGGTGTCCGAGGACGGAACGGGCCTGCGCGACTGCGTCTACTCCCGTCGTCTGGGGGCCGAGGACTACATCGTCCGCGCCTTTGAACAGGCTCATGCCGCAGACCCCGAGGCGGTCCTCTTCCTCAACGACTACAATCTCGAGAACATGCCCAACAAGGGCGCGACCTTCCTGCGTCTGGTCGAACGGCTGCTGAAACGCGGCGCCCCGATCGGCGGCATCGGCACCCAGTCTCATCTGGACATCGAGATTCCGGCGGGCCGGATCAGCGCCTTCATGCGCGACGCGGCCTCTCTCGGCCTGCCCATCCATGTGTCGGAGCTGGATTTCTCCATGATCCGCGACGGCGGGCGCATGCCCGACCTGCGCAGCCATTCTGAAAAACGCGCCCAGCAGGTCGCCCGCGTCGGCGAACTGGCCGAAGCCTTCATGGCCCTGCCCGAACGCCAGCGCTTCGCCTTCACCACCTGGGGTCTGCGCGACAGCGACAGCTGGCTGGTCCGCGAAGGCCGCAGCAAGGACAGCCCCGTCCTGCTCGACGCCGACGGCCGCGCCAACCCGGCCTATGCGGCGGTGGCGCAAGCGTTCCGCTGAGGGGTGTTAGGCTCCGTTAGCCCTTTGCAACGCGGTATCTGCTATTTGTAGACGCCGCCTCTGGGTCCGGCGTCGATGACCACCACGATCAATCGATCCTGCTCCAACCGATAGACGATGCGATAGCCGCCCACCCTTAGGCGGAAATGGTCCGCACCGATCAACGCCTTCACATGGGCCGCCTTGTAGGGATCAAGCGCCAATTCATCCAGCGCCGCCGTCACCCGTCGCTGCATCTGCGGATGCATGGCGGCGATGGCCTTCACCGCGCGTCGTTCAAACCGAATAGACCACATCCTCAAGGCTCCAGACCTGTTCGGAATGGATCAGACCATGAGGCCAGAGCCCGCAACGCCGTCAGCCGACACCGGGGGGAATCTGATATTTGGTGCGAAGCTCGTCCATAGAGATCGTCTGCGGGTCAGGATCGGCGGCGGCTTCCCGCAGGCGGGCCGCATCGACTGCATCCTCCCACAGCTCGAACCGTTCCCCCGACATTAGGACGATCTCGCGTCCCTTATAGTGAAGCACGGCGAAGCCTTCATGAGCGTCCATGCTCTCGACCGCCGCGTCCAGAGCACTCTTCGCCGTCGGAATGGGAGCCGCATCATCCATGGTCTGGATCATACCACAGTGCGCCCACCTCGACAAAACGCAGCCTTGCCGGACCCGCCGCCATCGTGCGGCCTTGAGCATCTGTGCTATGATCCCCACCTGAACGCCGACCCCGTCTGAAAGCCTGCCGCATGTACGAGACCCCCGAGCTCAACGAAGACGCCTTCATCCGCACCCACGAAATCCGCGTCCACACCGACGAGGATGCCTGGGAGGGCATGCGCGCCGCCGGCAAGCTGGTGGCCCAGGCGCTGGACATGATCACCGAGTTCGCCGTCCCCGGCGTCACGACGGGCGAGATCGACGACCGCATCCGCGAGTTCACCCTCGACCATGGCGCCCTGCCCGCCTGCCTGGGCTACAAGGGTTATGAGAAGACGGTCTGCACCTCCATCAACCACGTCGTCTGCCACGGCATTCCCGGCGACCGGGTGCTGAAGGACGGCGACATCGTCAACATCGACCACACCGTCATCGTCGACGGCTGGCATGGCGATAGCAGCCGCATGTATCCGATCGGGAACATCAACGCCCGCACCAGGAAGCTGATCGACGTCACCTATGACTCGCTCGAAGCGGGCCTGGCCATGATCAAGCCGGGGAACACCTTCGGCGACATCGGCTACGCCATCCAGCAGGTGGTCGAGGCCAACCGCATGTCGGTGGTGCGCGACTTCTGCGGCCACGGCATCGGCCGCATCTTCCACGACAGCCCCAACGTCCTGCACTACGGCCGTCGCGGCGAGGGCGCGGTGCTGAAGAAGGGCATGTTCTTCACCGTCGAGCCGATGGTCAATCTGGGCAAGCCGCATGTGAAGGTGCTGTCCGACGGCTGGACCGCCGTGACCCGCGACAAGTCCCTGTCGTCCCAGTGCGAACACAGCTGTGGCGTGACCGACGACGGCGTCGAACTGTTCAGCGCCAGCCCGGCGGGACTGTTCAGACCGAAATTCTGAGCTAACCTCCTCTTCTCGGGGGAGGCGCTGTTGGATCATTTGACAACACATCGCCTGTTGGAGCATGCTCCAACGTGAAGGCCGCGCGCGTCTTTCGCGAGCGCAAGATCGTCGGCGACGACGCCTTCGTGGAGATGGTGATCTGGCATGTGCCTCAGCCGGTCCTCGGTTCGACGCATGACTACAAATACAGTCTCGTGCTGATCATCGGCGACGACTGCGCGCTTCGTTACGACAACGAGCGCGGCAAGGGCGATCACCGGCACGTCGGCGACCGCGAGATTGACTATGATTTCCAGAGCCTGGCGACGCTGCTCGCGGATTTCTGGATTGATGTGGAGGCGTGTCTGAATGAGCACCGTGATCTTCAGCGTCCGGTCCAATGACCAGATCACCCAGGACATATTGCGCTTCGCTCAAGGCGGCGCCGACGCCACGCCCCGCATCAGTTTCGACACCCACGAACGCATGTGGACCCTGCTCAACAGCAAGCGGTGGGACATCCTGCGGACCATGGCCGGGGCCGGACCGTTGAGCATCCGCGAGATCGCCCGCCGTGTAGGCCGCGACGTCAAGGCGGTGCATGGCGATGTCACCCTGCTGGCGTCCAACGGCGTCATCGACCGGACGGAGGCGGGCGTAGTCTTTCCCTACGACACCATCCACGTCGACTACACCCTGCACGCAGCGGCCTGAGCATGAACGCCCCGCCCAAACCCCACCACGCCGGCCACCGGGAGCGGCTGCGCGAACGGGCGCGCGGCGCGGGCATCCACCACCTGCCCGACTATGAGCTGCTGGAGCTGTTCCTGTTCCGCAGCCAGCCGCAGGGCGACGTCAAGCCGATCGCCAAGGCGCTTCTGGCCCGCTTCGGGTCTCTCGCCGCCGTCCTCGCCGCCTCGGTCGAGGATCTGATGACGGTCAAGGCCGAAGACACCAGGGGCCGCGCCAAGGGCATAGGCGCCGAGACCGCCCTGGACCTCGCCGCCCTGCACGAAGTCTCGCGCCGGGTGACGCTGGAGGAACCCGAGAAACGCACCGTCATCACCTCCTGGTCGGCGCTTCTGTCCTATGTCCGCCTGTCGCTGCAGCATGAGCCGCGCGAGCAGTTCCGCGTCCTCTATCTCGACAACCGCAACCAGTTGATCCTCGACGAGATCCAGAACCGGGGCACCATCGACCACGCTCCCGTCTATCCGCGCGAGGTCGTGCGTCGCGCGCTGGAACTGTCGGCCAAGGCCATGATCATCGTCCACAACCACCCGTCCGGCGACCCGACCCCTTCGCGCCCCGACATCGACATGACGAAGCAAGTCGTCGAGGCCGCCCGCGCCCTGAACATCGAGGTCCACGACCACCTCGTCGTCGGCCGCGACGGCGTGGCCAGCTTCAAGCAATTGGGACTGATGTGATGCCCCCCACCCGCCGCGCCCTCCTCGCCGCAGCGCCCGTCGTCGCCGTAGCGACCACGGCCTTCACTCAATCCGACGCCGCCCCCGCCGTCATGGTCTCCACCTGGGACTTCGGCGAGGCGGCCAACAGCGCGGGCTGGCGGGCGCGTCAGGCGGGCGGCTCGGCGCTGGACATGGTCGAGGCCGGCGGACGCGTGGCCGAGGCGGACGAGAGCAATTCCTCCGTCGGTCTGGGCGGCATGCCCGACCGCGACGGCCATGTGACGCTGGACGCCTGCATCATGAGCTGGAACGGCGACATCGGCGCGGTCTGCGCCATGGAGGACATCGTCCACGCCGTCTCCGTCGCCCGCGCGGTGATGGAGAAGACGCCGCACACCATGCTGGCCGGCGCGGGCGCCCGCGCCTTCGCCATCGACCAGGGTTTTCCGACGCAAAGCCTGCTGACGCCCCGGGCCGAGGCGGCCTGGCGCGAATGGCTGGTCACCGCCGAATACGCCCCGCGCGTGAACAGCGAAAACACCGACTGGCGTTCAATACCCGGCGGACCCGGCAACCACGACACCATCGGCCTGATCGCCATCGGCGCCGACGGTCATATGGGCGGCGCCTGCACCACCTCCGGCATGGCCTTCAAGATGCGCGGCCGCGTCGGCGACAGCCCCATCATCGGCGCCGGCCTCTATGTCGATGACGAGGTCGGCGGCGCCACCGCCACCGGCGTGGGCGAGGACGTCGTCCGCGTCGCGGGCGCCCATTCCGTCGTCGAGGCCATGCGTCACGGGCTGGACCCGACCGCCGCCTGCCGCAGCGTGATCGAACGCCTGGCCCGGCTGCGCGGAACCCGCGTGGCCCAGTCCCAGGTCGCCCTTCTGGCCCTGGACAAACAGGGCCGCGCCGGCGCCTTCGCGCTTCAGCCCGGTTTCACCTACGCCGTCACCGACGCGACGGGCCGCATCCGCATAGAACGCGCCGGAGCCCTGTTCTCATGACCATTCTCAAGACCGCCCGCCTGACCCTGACGCCTGCCGCTGTCTCGGACCTGCGCGACTTGACGGCCTTGTGGGGCGACGCCGCCTTCGCCACCGCCATCTTTCCATCAGCCCTGTCGTCCGAGGACGTCTGGTTCCGCCTGTTGCGCGACGTGGGGCACTGGCAGGCCCTGGGCTACGGCAACTGGGCGATCCGCGAGACCGCGACCGGCGCCTATGTCGGCAGCGTCGGCGTGTTCGACTACCACCGCATCATGACCCCCGCCTTCGACGCGCCCGAACTGGGCTGGGGCGTCGCGCCGCGCTTCCAGGGCCAAGGCATGGCGCTGGAGGCCCTGTCCGCCGCCCTGGCCTGGTGCGACGAAAGCCTGAACGCCAGCCGCACGGTCTGCATGATCGCCCCCGACAACGCTCCCTCGCACCGCTTGGCGGAACGCGCCGGCTACGCCCCCTACGCCGAGACCCTCTACAAGGATCATCCGGTGGTGCTGCTGGAGCGCGCAGCGGCGTAGCCCGACATTAAGGTTTATCGGCCATCATGGCGGCGAAACCGGAGACCGCCGCACCCATGCCCATGCCTGTCGAAGAGCTTCGCGCCCATCTGACCGAGGCTTTCCCCGACGCCGGGATCGTCATCGAGGATCTGGCGGGCGACGGCGACCACTACCGCGCGCGCATCGTCTCCACCGCCTTTGAGGGCCTGTCGCGCGTGCGGCGGCACCAGCTGGTCTACGCCGGCCTCAAGGGCAAGATGGGCAATGAATTGCACGCCCTGGCTCTGGAAACCGTCACCCCTTCGGAAGGCTGACCATGCGCTATCGTCCGTTCGGCAATGAGGGTCAGGCCATCTCGGCCGTCAGCCTGGGTCTGGGTTCGCGCGACATCGCCCGCGGCCCCCAGGCGGCCTGCGACATCATCTATGCGGCGCTGGAGGCGGGCATCAACAGCTACCGGCTGCGCGACGCCAATCCGGTTCTGGCCGAGGTCGTGGGCACAGCCCTGAAGGATGTCGACCGCAAGCTTTTGCAGATCTCCCTGACCATCGGCGCCGGCGACGGGCGCAAGGGGTCGGACCGCGACTTCTCGGCCCAGGGCATGACGTCCTGCATCGACCGGGCGCTGCACGCCTCCTCGCTCGGCTGGTTCGACCAGGCCATTCTGGACCAGCCCAGCCACGATGAACTGCCCCAGTCCTCTCTGAACGCCTTGAAGGCCCTGCGCGCCACCCAGCGGGTGCGCCTGCTGGGCGTGTCGGGCGACGGCGAGGTGATGGACGCCTATGTCTCGACCGGCGCCTTCGACGTTCTGGTCACGCCCTATCACGTCAACTCGCCCTGGCAGGTCCGCGCCCGTCTGCGTGACGCCCGCGACAAGGACATGGCCGTCTTCGCCATCGGCTATTTCCCCGACAGCCTGAACACCGCGAAAAAGGCCGAGACCATCAGCGAGGAGAAGAAGAAGGGCCTGTTCGGCTTCGGAAAATCCTCGGGCCGATCCAAATCCGATCCGCTGCACGGCGCAGGCACCTTCGGCTTCCTGCACCGCACGTCCAACTGGACGGCTGAGGACATCTGCCTGGCCTATGTGCTGACCGATCCCTCGATCTCCAGCGTCATCATCCACGCCGAAGACGTCGAACGCCTGAACAACCTGGCCGATGTGCCCGAGCGCGACCTGCCGCCCGGCCTGGCCGCCCAGATCGAGATGGCGCGGGTCGCGGGGGCCAAGGCGGCCTGACGGCAGCACGACAGCAGCCTGACTTTGGTCTCTCACGGAGGCGTCATAACCGCGCCCCGCCCTTGACCCCGGCCCGCCCGGTCCCTAGCTGACGGCCTACACGAAAGGCCCTCGCCGTGACCGATCAAACCATGACCACCGACGCCGCCGACCCCATCCACGCCTTCATCGCCGATACGGTGAAGGATCACTCCGTCGTCCTGTTCATGAAGGGCACGCCGGATGCGCCGCGCTGCGGCTTCTCCTCGCTGGCGGTGCAGATTCTGGATCATGTCGGCGCCCCGTTTGTCGGCGTCGATGTCTTGCAGGACGAGGCCCTGCGCGACGGCATCAAGACCTTCAGCGACTGGCCGACCATCCCCCAGCTCTATGTGAAGGGCGAATTCGTCGGCGGTTCGGACATCGTGCGCGAAATGTTCAACGCGGGCGAGCTTCAGGCCCTGATGGTCGAAAAGGGCGTGCCGCTGGGCGAGGACGCCGACGCCTGATGGCCCGCGCCGTCCTTGAGCCGCGCGAGGACCGCGAGATCTTCGTCCTGCCGCTCGAGGTCCGCCCCGAGCACATCGACGAGAACGGCCACGTCAACAATGTCGTGTATGTCGGCTGGCTTCAGGACGCCGGCACGGCCCACTGGACCGCACGCTTCGACGAGGCGACCCGCGCCCGTTGGTCCTGGGTCGGCATCCGTCACGAGATCGATTATCTGCGTCCGCTGATGCCCGGCGCCACGGGCGTCGTCGCCCGCACCTGGGTCGGAGAGCCGCAAGGCCCGCGCTTCAACCGCTATGTCCGCATCGAGGACGCCCAGGGCCAGGTCTGCGCCCAGGGCGTCTCCGAATGGGTGCTGGTCGACGCGAAGACCATGCGCCCGCACCGCATTCCCGCCGACATGCTGCCGGCGTTCCAGCGGCGTTGACGCCGGGCTTCAGAGCGTCTGCGGGTTCAGCAGCACCAGGCGCGTGCCCGGTTGCAGGTCCAGCAGGTCATAGCTCCAGCTCAGTTCAACGCCTTCGGGGACCAGGGCCTTGCACAGGTCCGGCGTGGTGCGTCGCACGGCGATTTCCGTAAAGCCGTCCTGATCGGTCAGATCGAACGAGAAGTTCGTCGCCTCGGTGCAGCCGTTGGAGCCGACACGCACGATCAGCCGGTCGTTCTCGACCCGGGCCGAGCGCACAGCCTCCAGCGGCTCCTGCGCCAGGGCGTTCAGGCCGTTGACCACCGTCTCGCGCTCGCCGCTGTCGTTGGAGTAGATCACGCAGCCGGACAACAGCGGCGCGGCGACGAGGCCGGCCAGCAACAGGCGGATCGCAGACGGCCTCATTGGCCAGCGTCCGCCGGGGCCTGATGCACCACGCGGGTCGTCGGCTTGTTGGTGTCGATGATGATGCAACCAGCCAGCGCAGGAGCGGTGACAGCGACCAGGGCGGCGATGATGGTGAGGCGGCGACGCAGCATGGGTGTTGTTCCAGCAAATGAAAAAGGGGCTTCTGTTTCGAAGCTGGACCTTATCTGCCGTCTGCGCGTCCAAAAGACACGTGAACAATCGGAAAGGCTCTGATCTCCCGGTCAGCCCTCCCGGTCAGGCCCCCGCCCCACCCCGAAGTCAGGCCAACGGCATCTGATAGGGGTTTTCGATCGAAACGCGGGTCCCGTCGGGCAGCCCCATCTCCTCGAACGTCCAGCGCACCTCCAGCCCATTGCGGACCGGGACGGTGCAACGGTCTTCTTTGATGCGGCGCAGGGTGATGACGGTTTCACCGTGCGAGCGGCGCACCACCGGCGTCAGATCATTCTTGGCGGTGCAGCCGTTGGACGTGACCCAGAAGACAGCCTGGTTCTGGGCGATGACCGCCGCATGCACAGGCTCCATCTGCCCAGGCAGATCGGCCAGGGCCGCAGCGGGTTGATCTGCGGGTCTCAACAGGGCGCAGGCGGACAGCAACAGGGCCAGCCCTGCAACCGCGCCGGGAACGGCGATGCGTTTCATGTCGCGCCCCTTTCTGAACCAGCCATCGACACAATCAAGATGCGCCTGTTCGGCGAAAAAATGAACCCGGTTTGAAAAACAAAAAGGCCCCGGAGCGATCCGGGGCCTCCTGCTGTCTGCTTCGACGACGCGGCGTCGATCAGGACGAATAGTATTCGACGACCAGGTTCGGTTCCATCTTGACCGGATACGGCACGTCCGACAGTTCCGGCACGCGGACGTAGCGGACCGAGAAACCACGGTCGCCCAGTTCCAGGTAGTCCGGGATGTCGCGTTCCGACGACTGCTGGGCTTCCAGCACCAGGGCCATGTTGCGCGACTTTTCCTTGACCTCGACAACCTGGCCCGGCTTGACGCGGTAGGAGCCGATGTCGACCTTCTTGCCGTCGACGGTCACGTGGCCGTGGCTGACAAACTGGCGGGCGGCCCAGACGGTCGGGACGAATTTGGCGCGGTAGACGACGGCGTCCAGACGCGATTCCAGCAGACCGATCAGGTTCTCCGAGGTGTTGCCCTTGCGGCGCGCAGCTTCGTCGTAGGTCGACAGGAACTGCTTTTCGGTGATGTTGCCGTAGTAGCCCTTCAGCTTCTGCTTGGCCTTCAGCTGCAGGCCGAAGTCCGAGACCTTCTGCTTGCGGCGCTGACCGTGCTGGCCGGGGCCGTACGAGCGTTTGTTGACCGGAGATTTCGCGCGGCCCCACAGGTTTTCACCCATGACCCGATCGAGTTTGTACTTGGCGCTATGGCGCTTGGACATATGTCACTCTCTATGTTGATGCGGCCCGGTCCCTCCCCAACTGGAGAGACGATCTCAACGGCGGTCCACGCATCGTCCGTAGTGGTTTCGCGCCCTCGACCAGGGCCGACGACGTGAAGGGCGCGCTTATGACGGGCGGATGCGCCAGAGTCAACGGGCACGGCCTTTTCCCGTCCACCCACAACCCCCGGATGTTCACTTGCCCGTGATGACAGAACGCCGTTCTTGACGCCCCCCCCCCCTTCCCGAACCTTAACTGTGACGGCGGAACGATCCGCAAAGGGAGGACTGACGATGAACATCAAATTGCTGAGTGCGTCCCTCGCGTCCCTGGCCATACTGGCCATGACCCCTGTCGCCGCCCTCGCGGGCACCTGCAACCAGTGCTTCGGCGGCTGCATCGACGCCTATGGCGACGACAATTCGGAGGGCGGCCTCCAGGCCCTCTCGCAGTGTTTCAACAGCTGCTACGATGATACAGGAGGAAAATGCATGGATACTACCGATCCATAAGTAGATCTTTTTTTCGTTGTGCTTATTTTACACACACTTAACGCCTTCACGCCGCCGACCCATCAACGATTATCAACAAGGGTGGCGGCGTGAAGTTTTTATGGAAGGTGCTCTGCTTTGTTCTTAGCTGCCACCGTATCGCTCATTGCCGCTCTTCCGCTCATACAGTCGGCGCCTGTGCTCGAACCCGATGGCGGCCGCGACAGACCCACTTTGACCGAACTTGCTGACCGCTATTGCATAGGGCCGGACGGCGACCATCGGCTGACCTGGCATCTGGCCGAACAGGACGGCTTCACCTGGTTGACAGCCGATCAGTTTCCAAATCTGCGCCTTATCTCCGGCGCAGGCAATAATCTGCGGGGGCTGGAAAAAAACATAGATGGCGTGCAGATTCGCGTCCTCACCAGCGCCCTTTCCTGGTCAGCGCCTGATGACGGGCAGTCCTACTTTCGTCAATGCTGGATATCCGCATCGCTGTATGATTCAAACCATGCAGAACGCGAAATGGACGCTCTACTAGGCGTTCGCCGGTTCAAATCCAAAAACACTTGGATCTATGCTTGGATTCCTCGGATTGATGGTCACCGAAGCGCCATCAACAGGCGGACTTACAGGCGTCAACACCTGACTCTTGCGCGCGAACAAGGGCTGCGCGAAGTCACCCTGCAACACTATCAAGGCGGAACCTTCATCGGCTACCGCAGCCCCCGTGATCGAGACACCTATCGCCTGTTCGACTGGGCCGGACCCGAGCCGGTCGCGGCGCCGGAATGAACTTGATGCGGCGCTCGCTGGCCATTTCCGCCGCAGGGCTGTTTCTGTGGGGTTGCGACCCGGCGCCCGTGACCGAAAGCGTCAGCGCACAGCCTCCGCCCGCCTCATTGGCGCCGCCGCCAGAGACGTTCGACCAGGCTTCGGACTGCACCCCGCTGCGACGCTATGACGGCCCCACGCCTGGGTTCACCTACATCTACCGTCGCCAGGACGGCTCGCTGTCGTCACGCCGCATCATTGCCGCCGATGGAGCGCGCATCACCTTCGAATACCGTGACCTGTCCAATCCGTCGCAGATCGCCTTGCCGAACCGGCTGGCCCTGGCTGGGGTCTTCGTCACCTATGACGCTGCGTCTTCGCCACGCAAGGTCCGCTACCGGACTGATCCCGTAGCCAGCCTTGAGACTCTGGAGGTTGGCCAGTCCGTGACCATTCCAACGACCGAGACCTCGACCATCAAAGGCAAGACGCGCACCATCGCCTATCCGACCATCACGACCTATCGAATGTGCGGCGTCCTGGTCACGCAAGGGCAAAGCATGCCCGTGCGCGTCTATGACGTAACAACCTCGCGCCGTGTCGTTGCTCCATCCGGTGACGACAGCGTCCGCTCCAGCCGCGTCACCTACTATCTGTCCGACGAGACCGGCTTCCCCCTGGCGTACCAGGACGCCGCCACAACGACGCTCGAACGCATCGAGAGGCCCGGCACGGCCATGTGACCGGCCTGCAAATAAGGCCGCCTACGCCGTCAGACGGTCGTCGGCGACGTCGTCCAGGTTCACCGGGCGCGGCATGAGCTGCGGCGGGGCGCTGTCGCTGACGCGGCCGGGGCGGCCCAGCAGATAGCCCTGCACCTCATTGCAGCCCTGATCGCGCAGGAAGGCCAGTTGCAGCTCGGTCTCCACGCCTTCGGCCAGCACCGGCACGTTCAGGCTCTCGCCCAGCGCCAGGACGGCGCGGATGATGGCGCGCGACTGGGCGCTGTCGTCCAGTTCGGACATGAAGGAGCGGTCCAGCTTGATCTTGTCGAAGGGGAAGGCCCGCAACGTCGACAGCGACGAATAGCCGGTGCCGAAGTCGTCCATGGCGATGGAGACGCCCAGCAGCTTCAGCTGGCGCAGAATATGGGTGCTGCGGTCCATGTCGGTGATCATGGCCGTCTCGGTGATCTCCAGCTCCAGCCGGCGCGGCGACAGCCCCGTCTCGACCAGGATCTGATGCACCAGCCGCGGCAGATCGACATGCGACAGCTGCACCGGCGACAGGTTGACGGCGATCTTGTGCGGTTCGGTCCAGCGGGCGGCCTCGGTGCAGGCTTGGCGCAGCACCCATTCGCCCAGGGGCAGGATCAGCCCGGTCTCTTCGGCCAGCGGAATGAAATCGACCGGAGAGATGAAGCTTCCGTCCGCCTGAGGCCAGCGCAGCAGCACCTCATAGCCGGTGATGGCGTTGGTCTCGACCGAGGTCTGGACCTGATAGTGCAGCTCGAAGCGTTCCTGATCCAGGGCCTCGCGCAGGTCCTGCGTCAGGCGTCGGCGCTGACGCACCGCCACATCCATGGCCTCTTCATAAAAGCAGACATCAACGCCCAGCGCCGCCTTGGCGCGATACATGGCCAGGTCGGCGTTGTTGATCAGCACCGACGGCTCGGTCGTGTCGTCCGGCCACAGGGCGATGCCGACGCTGGCGCCGCACAGGACCTCCAGCTGTTCGATCTCGGTGGGGACGATGATGGCTTCGCGTATCTGTTCGGCGCGGGCCAGGGCCATGTCGCGGTCGACCACCGGCACGATGGCGACGAACTCGTCTCCGCCCAGACGCGCGACGAACTCGCCCTTGTGCAGAGCCCCCGTCAGTTGTTGCGCCACATGCACCAGAAGCTGGTCGCCGACGGCGTGGCCATACAGATCGTTGACCTCCTTGAACCGATCCAGGTCGATAGCCAGAAGGGCGAAGCGTTCATCCTCGCCGGTCGCGGCGGTATGGCGTTGCAGCTTCTCCAGGAAGGAGGAACGGTTGGGCAGGCCGGTCAGGCCGTCATTGCGCGCCAGGTGGGCGATGCGTCGTTCCTGGGCGATGCGGTTGCGCAGATCGCGCACGGCGAAGATGCGCACGGAACTGCGGGTCTCGGCGTCGTGCTCTTTGCGGACCGCCACCTCGACAGGGATGACCTCGCCGTCGCGCGTCTTCAGTTCCGTCTGCATCAGCCTGTCGTTGGGCAAGGTGTCTGCACCGTCGAGCCAGTCCGACAACGGCGCATCGGTCAGGCCCTCGGCGTCGGCGCCGCACAGGGCCAGAAAGGCGCCGTTGGCGATGACGATGCGGCCCTGGCGCTCGATCAGCATGCCGTCGACGCTGCCTTCGATCAGCTGCTTCATGCGCGCACCCGCAGACCGGCGCGACTGGTTCTCCAGCGCATTGCTGGCCGTCGCCGTCGCCAGGATCAGGAAACCCACGCCCGCCACCGCCAGAGCCAGCAGGCCCGAGGCGGACTCGCCGTTCATCATGCCGTCCGCCGGCGCCAGGGGAATGATCTCCAGCGCCCCCATGCCGGTGAAATGCAGCGCCACGATCGCCAGCACCATCACCAGCGACGACAGGATCAGCCAATGGCGGCTCTTCGCTGTCGCCACGATCCGGAAGGCCAGGGCGCCGAAGACCACGGCCGAGATCACGGAGGCCACGACATAGACGACATGCCAGATGATCAGCGCCTCGGTCATGAAGGCGGCCATGCCGACATAGTGCATGGTGGCGATGGTCAGGCCGAACAGGGCCCCGCCCAACTCCGGCGCGCGCCGCATCTTGAGCGAACCGACAAGCAGGGCGGCTATGGCGCCGAGGATGGCCACGGCCAGAGATATCGCCGTCAGCACCGGCTCATAGGCCACGTCGACGCCCGGATTATAGGCCATCATGGCCACGAAATGGGTGCACCAGATGGTCGCGCCGCCCGCCACCGCCCCCATGAAGGACCAGGCCAGACGCGCGCCGGGATGACTGTCCCGCACTCGTCGATAAAAGCGCGCCGTCACCAGCGAACCCAGAATGCAGATCACCGCCGCCAGAAGGGTCAGCCCAAGGTGGTGGTCTTCCACCAGGCAGGTCAGGATACGCATGCAGGCTCTACGCTAAGAGGAACTTCAGCGAGCCACTACCCGTGGTGGATTTAACAAACCGCCGCCACACAGGCTTAACAAAAGAAAACCCGGGCGCAGGGCCCGGGTTTCCGCATCACGTTCTGATCGACTGCCTTCAGCCCTTGGCGGCCTCAAACAGTGCGTTGGCCTTGTTCCAGTTGACGATGGACCAGTAGGCTTTGAGGAAGTCGGCCCGGCGGTTCTGGTACTTCAGATAATAGGCGTGCTCCCACACGTCGGCGACCATGATGGGCGCGCCCTTCTCTTCGGCGAAGTCCATCAGGGAGTTGTCCTGGTTCGGCGTCGAGATGATCTTCAGCTTGCCGTCCTGCACGATCAGCCAGGCCCAGCCCGAACCGAAGCGGCCCAGGCCGGCTGCGTTGAACGCTTCCTTGAAGGCGTCCATGCCGCCCAGATCGGCGTCGATGGCGGCGGCCAGCTCGGCCGAGGGTTCGCCGGCCTGATCCGCCGGGGCCAGACCTTCCCAGAAGAAGGTGTGGTTCCACACGCCGCCGGCGTTGTTGCGCACCGCGGTCGGCAGGGTCGACATCTTGGCGAACAGCTCTTCAAACGACTGGCCCGCGACGCCCGCCGCCTCGACCGCCTTGTTCAGGTTGTCGACATAGGTCTGGTGGTGCTTGTCATGGTGAATCTCCATCGTCAGCTTGTCGAGCGCCGGCTCCAGCGCGTCATAGGCGTAGGGCAGAGGCGGAAGGGTGAAAGCCATCGGAGATCTCCATCAGCGGGTTTGATTCTGCCCTCCATGTAGGCAGTTCGTCGCCCGAGCCAAAGCCGCACAGGTCAAATTTGTCAGGATAGAGGCTTATTGAGAAACGTTCGCATCCAACCATCCCATTTCAGCGCGGGAAGGCGACGATTGTCGGCCTACGCCTGGGGCAGATGGGCCTTGATGCAGTCACGCACGGCCCGGCGTTCGTCGCCTGTCGCGGACAGATAGTCGACGCCCTCGGCCTCGAAGACCGCCTTGGTGGCGGCGTCCAGGCCCTTTTCCAACGCCACGCGCACCTTGGCCTCGCCCTTGGGGTGAAGGCAGAAACCCGCCTCGACGCAGAGGGCCGAAAAGACGGCGGACAGATCGGGGGCGGTGGTCATGGTCGATATCCTACTGGCCGCCCAGCCGTTCGGCATGGAAGGCGACATGGTCTTCGATGAAGCTGGTCATGAAGAAGTAGGAGTGGTCATAGCCCGGCTGCAACCGAAGGGTAAGCCTCTGTCCCGCCGCCTTGGCCGCCGCAACCAGAAGTTCCGGCTTCAACTGCTCGGCCAGGAAGCTGTCGGCGTCGCCCTGATCCACCAGAATGTCGTCGAACACGCCCTTGGCCGCCCCGCCCTCGATCAACAGGGCCGCATCGTGTTTGGTCCATTCGGCCCGGTCCTCGCCCAGATAGGCGGCGAACGCCTTTTCGCCCCAGGGACAGCGCGTCGGCGAGGCGATCGGCGCAAAGGCCGAGACCGATCTGAACAGTTCCGGGTGACGCAACGCCAGCGTCAACGCCCCGTGCCCGCCCATGGAATGGCCGCTGATCGACCGCGTCTTCGTGGTCGGAAACTCGGCGTCGATCAGGGCGATCAGCTCCTCCGTGACATAGGTCTCCATGCGGAAATGCGGCGCCCAGGGTGCTTCAGTCGCATCGACATAGAAGCCCGCCCCCTGCCCCAGATCATAGGCCGCATCGTCGGCCACGCCTTCACCGCGCGGGCTGGTGTCGGGCGCGACGATGATGAGGCCGTGCTCGGCGGCGGCCTTGTAGGCCCCCGCCTTGGTGGTGAAATTGTCCTCGGTGCAGGTCAGTCCCGACAGCCAGATCAGCACCGGGAACGGCCCTTCTCCAGGCGGCGTGAAGACCGACAGGGTCATCGGCGTGCCGGTCGTGGCGCTGTCATGCGTCAAATAACGCAGCGCGCCGCCATGGACGATGTGGGTCTTGGTGGTTTGCATCACACTCTTTCGCTCATCCCCGCGAATGCGGGGAACCAGTTCTGTCCAGCTTGACGCCAGCGCTTCAGGATCGTCTCCAGCACATTCCGAAGGCGACATCCGTCTTCCAAAGCTCTGGTTCCCCGCATTCGCGGGGATGAGCGGTTGGAGGATGAACTCACCGCACCAAGTGCATGGCGCAGATCTTGTTGCCCGACGGGTCGCGCAGATAGGCCAGATGCATCGGTCCGAACGGTCCCTGGCGCAGGCCGGGCGGGTCCTCGATGGCCGTGCCGCCCGCCTCGACGCCAGCCTTGGCGAAGGCGACGACAGCCTCGGCGTCACGCGCCGCAAAGCCGATGGTGCCGCCGTTGGCGTGGCAGGCCGCTTCGCCGTCGATCGGCTTGCCGACCGCAAAGGCGCCGCGCGCCGTCCGCCACCAGTAACGCCCCTTGGGATCAGGCCCGGCGGCCGGTTCAACGCCCAGCGCGCCCAAGGCCGCATCATAGAATTGGCGCGACGCCTCAACGTCGTTCGCGCCGATGGTCATATGTGTGAACATGCGTTGCCTCCCTGTGTTCAGGATAGTTTTTTTAGAGAACTATCTTGCGGATGCAAGCCTCAGAACACCACCACGCTGCGGATGCTCTTGCCTTCGTGCATCAGGTCGAACGCCTCATTGATGCGTTCCAGCGGCAGGGTGTGGGTGATCATCGGGTCGATCTCGATCTTGCCGTCCATATACCAGTCGACGATCTTGGGCGTGTCGGTGCGGCCGCGCGCGCCGCCGAAGGCCGAGCCCTTCCAGACGCGGCCCGTCACCAGCTGGAACGGACGGGTCGAGATTTCCTTGCCCGCCTCGGCCACGCCGATGACGATGCTCTCGCCCCAGCCGCGATGGCAGGCTTCCAGCGCCTGACGCATGACCACGGTGTTGCCGGTGCAGTCGAAGGTGTAGTCGGCGCCGCCGTCGGTCAGTTCAACCAGATGGGCCACCACGTCCGGCACATCTTTCGGATTGACGAAATGGGTCATGCCGAAACGACGGCCCCACTCTTCCTTGTCAGGGTTCAGGTCCACGCCGACGATCATGTCGGCCCCGACCAGCTTCAGCCCCTGGATGACGTTCAGGCCGATGCCGCCCAGGCCGAAGACCACGGCGTTGGCGCCCGGCTCGACCTTGGCCGTGTTGACCACCGCGCCCACGCCCGTCGTCACGCCGCAGCCGATGTAGCAGGCCTTGTCGAAGGGCGCGTCCTTGCGGATCTTGGCCACCGCGATCTCGGGCAGGACCGTGTAGTTCGAGAAGGTCGAGCAGCCCATATAGTGGGCGATGGCCTGACCCTTGTAGCTGAAGCGCGAGGTGCCGTCGGGCATCAGGCCCTTGCCCTGGGTCGCGCGGATCGAGGTGCACAGGTTGGTCTTGCGCGACAGGCACGACTTACACTGGCGGCATTCCGGCGTGTAGAGCGGGATGACGTGGTCGCCGACCGCCAACGAGGTCACCCCGGGTCCGACCTCGACCACCACGCCCGCGCCCTCGTGGCCCAGGATCGAGGGGAAGATGCCCTCCGAATCCAGGCCGTCCAGCGTATAGGCGTCAGTGTGGCAGACCCCCGTCGCCTTGATCTCGATCAGCACCTCGCCGGCGCGCGGCCCTTCCAGATCGACCTCGACGATCTCGAGCGGACGTTTGGCTTCGAACGCGACGGCGGCGCGGGTTTTCATGATCAGAACTCCGACGAGAAGGATTTGGCTTCTTCTAGGCCAAGGCCGCGGTGATATGAAACCGCATGACCCATCGCAACCTCGTCATCCTGACCGGCGCCGGCATTTCGGCTGAAAGCGGCGTGCCGACCTTTCGCGCCTCGGACGGTCTGTGGGAGGGACATCGCATCGAGGAGGTGGCGACCCCCGAAGGCTTTGCGGCCAACCCCGCCCTGGTGCAGGACTTCTACAACCAGCGCCGCCGCCAACTGGCGAGCGTCCAGCCCAACGCCGCCCACCACGCCCTCGCCGATCTGGCCGCCCGCTGGGACGGCGATCTGCTGCTGGTGACGCAGAACGTCGACGACCTGCACGACCGCGCCCACGCCCTGATCCCGCCCGCCGGCGGGTTCGAGCTGATCCACATGCATGGCGAACTGCTGAAGGCGCACTGCACCGTCACGGGCCGGGTCTGCGACTGGCCGGGCGACCTCGCCGCCGACCAGCCCTCGCCGCATCACCCGATGGGGCGTCTGCGTCCGCACATCGTCTGGTTCGGAGAGGCGCCGCTGCGGATGGAGCGCATCTACGCCGCCCTGGCGGAGTGCGACCTCTTCCTGTCGATCGGCACCTCGGGCGCCGTCTACCCCGCCGCCGGCTTCGTCGAGGCGGCCCGACGCGCAGGCGCCCGCACGGTCGAGTTCAACCTCGACCCCACCTTGAGGAGCTACGCGTTCGACGAGGGCGTCTATGGTCCGGCGGGACAAACCCTGCCGGCGTTTCTGGACGTGCTGTGACAGCCTAGAGCTGGCTCATCTTCTGGCGGGCCTTGGCGAAATACTGCCAGCCGGTCCACAGGGTGACGACGGCGGCGAACCAGATCAGGACATAGGCGAAGGTCTGGAAATACGGCAGCCAATCCAGCGACCAGCCGAACCCGTCCCACAACAGCGTCAGTTGCAGCGCGCCGAGCGCCACCATCTGCAACAGGGTCTTCCACTTGGCCAGCAGGGTCACCGGCAGCTTGACCTTGCCCGCCACCGTCTCGCGCAGGGCCGAGACCGCGAACTCGCGGAACAGGATCAGGCCGCAGGGCACGGCGATGCCCGGCAGGGAGCCGGACGCCAAAACGCCCAGGATGGCCCCCGTCACCAGCACCTTGTCCGCGATCGGGTCCAGAATGGCGCCCCAGCGGGTGGTCGCATGCCAGCGCCGCGCCAGATAGCCGTCCACCCAGTCGGTCGAGGCGGCGACGACAAAGATCCAGAAGGCCCAGACGCTGAAATTCTCTTGCAACGACAGAGACATGAAGGTGTCTCCGCCATCCGATGGCGCCGCCCCGGCCATCATCAGGAACATGATCACGCCCGCGAACAGCCGCAGGCCCGTCAGGATGTTGGGGATCGGATTGGCGGGATGGGTCGTGGTCACGCGGGGCTCTCCGGCAAGGTGTCGAGCAATGAAGCCAGCAAGGGATGGAGCCGTTCCGCGAACGGATTGGCGACGGTCACGCCTCGATAGACGAAGCCGTCCTGCATGTCCTCGGAAAGAAGCAGGGCGCAGCCGCTCGCCACCGCAATGCTCAGGATCAGCGCATCCCATATCTGTTGGTCGTGCGCGGCGGCCAGAGCGAGAGCGTCGTTAAAGGTCTGGGTCGTATGCGGCGTCAGACCGTAGAAGTCGCTCCAACGCATGATCACGGCCGCAGCTTCGGCACGTTCCAGCCCCTTCTTGCGGCGCAGAACATTGTAGAGTTCGCCCGCAACCTGGGTCGGCAGGACGACCTCGTTGATCGACAACAGCGTGATCAAACGTTCAGCCTGCGCCCGTCGTTGTTCATCGCCGACGCCTTCGACATAGGCGAGCACATTGGTGTCGAGCGCGACCTTCACTCGTAACCGTCGTCGCGGGTGATCTTGCCGAGGTTCGACACCGGACGACGCGAAATTTCTTTAAGATAGGCTTTGAGACGCTGCTTGCGCGCCTCACGATCCGCTTCCTCCGCGCTGACAGGCACCATCTTGACCACAGGCTTGCCGCGCGCCGTCACCACATAGGTCTCGCCATTGGCGACTTCATTCAGCAAACGCGAGAACTCGCGATTGGCGTCCGTGGCGGTGATCGTCCGTTCCATAACGCCAAAGTAGTGCTTTCCACTACTTTTTTCAATCCACGGCCAGAGCCTCGAACCGGCCCGGCCCGGTCAGGGCGCGCAATATGCCGTCGGCGATGCCGAAATGCAGGCCGCTGAGCACCAGTTTTCCCGCCGCCTCGCGCTCGGCGATCCAGGGGAAGGTGCGCAGGTTCTCGATCGACAGGCGCACGATGGCCTCTTCGGCGGCGCGTTCGACCTGGTCCGGCTCGACCTCTTCGGCGATGCGGCGCACGACGGGCGTGCCCTGCGCCACCCAGGGGGCGATGAAGTCCTGGCAGTTGGCGGGCGAGCCCCGCAGCATGGCCCCGACGCCGCCGCAGTAGGCATGGCCCATGATGACGATGCGCGACACCTCCAGCACCCTGACCCCGAACTCCAGGGCCGCCGAGACGCCGTGCAGACGACCGTCCGGCTCATAAGGGGGGACCAGGTTGGCGACGTTCCTGACCACGAAAAGTTGGCCCGGCGCGGTGTCGAAGATCAGGGCTGGATCAGCCCGGCTGTCGGAGCAGGCCACGACCAGGGTGTGCGGATGCTGACCCCGCGCCAGCTCTTCATACTCGGCCCGTTCGGCGGGCCATCGGGTCTCGCGGAAGCGCTGATAACCGTCGAGGAGCGAGTCGGAGGATGCATCGGTCATGACGACAGCATAGACGATCCGTCGGGGGCGGTGCGAGGCGGAGACTGAAATTATCTCAGGCGGGCGTCATCGTTTCTGGTCGATCAGGACGGCCTGCTGCCAAGGGCTCGGCGCCTTGTCGGTGCGGTGGATGCAGCCGACCCAGCAACAGGGGCGCTTCTTGCCTTCCAGCAGCTCTTCGGTGGTCCGCACGATGCGCTTCTGACGGGTTTCAGCCCGCTTCGCATCGTCCACCCAGCAGATGAATTCGTTTCGGCCCAGCGGCGTCAAACCCTCCCACAGGGCGAGAACCCGAGGATCAGCGCGCACGGCGGCTTGAAGATCGGCCTGGGCCTGATGGACCACGCCATGGAGAAATTCACTCATCCCGCACCTCCGTTTCGCCTGGCTGCGCCGACACCTTACCGCTGGTTCTCCGGGTGGAAAAACCCGTAAATCCGTTCCGCCAGCGCGCGACTGACCCCATCGACCTTTTCGAGATCGCCGACGGACGCCCGCCCGACCCCCTTGGCCGAACCGAAGGCGTGCAGCAGCGCCTTCTTCCGACCCGGCCCGACGCCCTCGATTTCGTCCAGCGGGTTCTTCTTGATGTCCATGGAGCGGCGCGTGGCGTGCGCCCCGTTGGCGAAGCGGTGCGCTTCATCGCGCAGGCGCTGGATGTAGTAGAGGGCAGGCGATTTCAGCGGCAGCATGAAGGGCGGCTTGCCCGGCATGAAGAAATGCTCCTTGCCCGCATCCCGGTCCGGCCCCTTGGCCACGCCGACGGCCAGAATGTCGTCCAGTCCCAGATCGGCCAGCACCGCCAGAACCTCGGCCAGTTGCCCGGCCCCGCCGTCGATCAGCAGCAGGTCGGGGCGCACCACCGGCTCGCCCGCCTCTTCCTCCTTGACCAGACGCGAGAAGCGCCGCCGCATGACCTCGCGCATCATGCCGTAGTCGTCGCCGGGGGTCAGGTCCTGACCCTTGATGTTGAATTTGCGGTATTGCGATTTCTGCAGACCCTCCGGCCCCGCCACCACCATGCCGCCCACCGCATTGGTCCCCTGAATGTGGGCGTTGTCGTAAATCTCGATTCGCTCGGGCCGGGCGTCCAGACCGAAGGCGTCGCACACCTCATCCAGGATTTTCGACTGGGCCGAGCCCTCGGCCATCTTGCGTCCCAGCGCCTCACGGGCGTTGGTCAGGGCGTGATCGACCAGGGCGTGCTTGTCGCCGCGCAGGGGGCGGGCGATCTCCACCTTGCCCCCTCTTTCCCGAGAAGATTGGGCCTTCATCGAGAAGGCTTCCTCCAGCAGCTCCAGTTCATGCGGACGGACGTTGGACAGGATCAGGCGCGGGATCGGCTTGTCCTCATAGAACTGGCCCAGAAACGCCGCGAGAATCTCCGGGTCGGTGTCGGCCTTGTCCACGCGCGGGAAGTAAGCTCGTCCGCCCCAGTTCTGACCGGCGCGATAGAAGAAGACCTGCACGCACGCCTGCCCGCCCTCGCTGAACAGGGCGAAGACGTCGGCCTCGGCCACCCCGTCGGCGCTGACGGAATTCTCCATGGCGATGGCCGAAAGGGCGCGGATGCGGTCGCGCACGCGGGCGGCCTGTTCAAAGTCCATGTCGTCGGACGCCGCCTGCATTTCCTGCGACAGGCGGCCGATCACGGCCCGCGACTTGCCGCGCAGAAATTGCTCCGCCTCCGTGACCAGATCGCCGTAGTCCTCCAGCGAGATCAGGCCGGTGCAGGGCGCCGAACACCGCTTGATCTGATGCAGCATGCAGGGCCGGGTCCGGCTCTCGTAAACGCTGTCCGAGCACGACCGCAGCAGAAACGCCTTCTGCAAGGTGGTCAGCGTCCGATTGACCGCCCAGGTCGAGGCGAACGGCCCGAAATAGTCCCCCGGCGTGGTGTGCGCGCCGCGATGCTTGCGCACCTGGGGCGCGCGGTGGTCGCGGCGGATCATCAGTTCGGCGAAGGATTTGTCATCCCTCAGCACCACGTTGAAGCGCGGCTTCAGCTGTTTGATGTAGCTGGCTTCCAGCAGCAGGGCCTCGGTCTCCGACGCCGTGATGACCAGCTGCATCGACCGCGTCAGCGACACCATCAGGCCGATGCGCTGTGTGTGGAACCGCCCTTGCGCATACTGCAGCACCCGCTTCTTCAGCGACTTGGCCTTGCCGACATAGAGGCAGGCCCCGTCCTCGCCGTACATGCGATAGACGCCCGGCTTGTCGGGCGCGCGCCGCGCCTCGTCGCGGATCAGCTCGGCGGCGACCAGCGGCAGGGCTTCGGCGGTTTCGGTTTCAGAAAGCGGCGGCTCGGTCATTGATTCCGATATAGGCGAGTCCGCAGCGGAAATCAGCGCGGCCTGCGCCGCCTACCAGTCCAGCCGCGCGGTTTCCCCGCCCAGCGCCTCGGCCAGCCGCACCCGCGTGGCCCGATGCGTGTCCTCGGGCAGGCTGGCCGGGTCGAACCAGCCGATCTCGGCGATCTCTCCATGGCTGGTCCGTTCGGTCAGGCTGAAGCGGTCGATGCGGTAGACCAGCACATGATCGCCGCGAAAGAAGCGCTCGTTGGAATGGACGCTGACCAGCACGGGCCGCCCTTCGACGATGACCCCGGCCTCCTCGCGCATCTCCCGCACCAGCGCCGCCTCGCACGCCTGCCCCCGCTCCACCCCGCCGCCGGGCAGCCACCAGCCATGCAGATAGGTGTGCCGCACCAGCAGCACCCTGCCCTCCCCATCCACCGCGATCCCCCGCACGCCCAGCGTCATGCCGCGCGTCAAGCGCGAGAAGGCGAAGAACAGGGGCCGGGTGAAGGGCTCGATGCGGGTGCGCCAGTTCATTGATCCGCCTGTCCTTGGCCGCGCTGCCGGAACAGGACTCGACCACGTTTCTCGGGAAGATTGAAGGCGTTCGTGGGGCCAAAGGTCGGAAGCACTCAAGGGCAACTCGGGGTGGTTAGCGGACTTCAGCGCGCCTCACCCGAAAACCAAGAGGTCGCCACGATGAACCGCTCTGCGTGCGCCGGCGATTTAAACGGACCAACCATGCTCCCCGTATGTCGCTCCTTGAATGTCGTGCCTTCGACCCATTCACTTTCGAGAAGATAGGTCTCGCCATTGGAGAACTCGCGAACCTCGGCCGAGCGCTTCCCGTCTTCGCTGTAGAGCGTGAAGGCAGTCTGATACTCGGTGCCATCCAGTGCCATTTTGGCGTTTCGTCTGAACAGTCGATCCCACAAAGCCATCACCTTAACCCCTGATCCGCCACAGCCAATATAGAGCTAAGACGGGTCCAGAAACAGACGTTGCCAACGTCAGCGAAGGGTCGTGAACGGTCAATCGTGTCACGTCGGATAGCAGACCTTAACGCCGTGACTGCGGCTGTGACGCTTGGCGCCCCGAATCCTCCCCCATCGGGGGAGGGGGACCATCCGCAGGATGGTGGAGGGGGCTGGCGGCGGGCTGGGTCTACGAGGCTTGGCGAGAAGCAGCGGGCTCAGAATCTTCGGGATAGGAAGGCGTCTAGATCAGGCCCCCTCCACCATGCTTCGCATGGTCCCCCTCCCCCTGTCGCTACGCTCGGGGGGAGGAATGAAGACGCGGCCAGTTCCTCCCCCACTGGGGGAGGGGGACCGCCTGCAAGGCGGTGGAGGGGGCTAACGGCCCGCTGTGCGTCGGATGAAGGCCAGGCCCCCGTCCATGTCGGCCAGGACATCTTTTGCGGGCAGACGGATGACGCGAACACCCTGGGTCGCCAACCATTCCATGCGTCGCGCGTCGTGGCGCATGCGGTCTGGCTGGCTGTGGCTTTCTCCGTCGATCTCCACCGCCAGCCGGGCTTCTTCGCAGTAGAAGTCCAGGATGTAGGGGCCGATCGGATGCTGGCGGCGAAACCGCAGCCCGGCCAGCTTGCGCCCGCGCAGGGAAATCCACATCAGGCCCTCGGGCAGGGTCAGTTTGCGGCGCAGTTCCCTTGCGCGCTGGATCGTCAGGCGAGGCGTGTCCATGCGGGCAAGGTATCGTGAGACTCAGCCTGCGTCAGGCCCCCTCCACCATGCTTCGCATGGTCCCCCTCCCCCGGTGGGGGAGGAATGAAGCAGCGCCTGCGGCAACGCTGAACGCGTCAGCCGCTTGAACACCCCGCCGGTCCCCTCTATTGCGGGCGCTCTATCAGGAGTTCTCCCATGCTGGCCCTCTACATCATCCTCGGCTTCGTCGTCGTCATCGGCGCGATCAACTTCCTCGAGTTCGGCCGGGTTGACTGACGCCTCCACCCGCCGCGAGACGCGACCAGGCGCCGCCCTGGTCACCGGCGGCGGCAAGCGCATCGGACGGGCCATAGCCCTGACACTGGCCGATGCCGGGTTCGATGTCGTCATCCACTATCATTCCTCCGCCGACGCCGCCGAGGCGGTCGCCGATGAGGTGCGGGCGCTGGGCCGTCGCGCCGCCGTGGTCCGGGCCGATCTGTCGGATGAGGCCCAGGTGCGGACCGTCGTGCCCGCCGCCGTCGCCGCCCTCGGCACTCTGGCGGTGCTGATCAACAACGCCTCCGTCTTCGAGGACGACCGCGTCGGCTCGCTGGACCGCGCCTCGTGGGACGCCCACATCGAGACCAATCTGCGCGCGCCCATCGTTCTGGCCGAAGCCTTCGCCGCACAGGCGACCGCCCACGATCTGGACGGCGCCTGCATCGTCAACCTGCTGGACCAGAGAGTCCTGAAGCCGGATCCGCGCTTCTTCTCCTACGCCCTGTCGCGCAACGGCCTGTGGTGGGCGACGCAGACCCTGGCCCAGGCGCTGGCGCCGCGCATCCGCGTCAACGGCGTGGGGCCGGGACCGACCCTGGCCTCCATCCACCAGACACCCGAGGACTTCGCCGCCGAGGCCCGCAACGTCCCCCTGCAACGCGCCGGCTCGCCGGAGGCCGTGGCCGACGCCGTGCGCTGGCTGGTCGGCGCCGAACTGGTCACGGGCCAGATGATCGCCGTCGACGGCGGCCAGCACCTGGCCTGGCGCACCCCCGACATCGTGGACTGACATCCGGCAATGACCATGAGCCCCGCCCCCCTCTTCCCCACCGAGACCGGCCCCGCCGCCGCGCGCCACGAGGGCCTGACCGTCTTCGTGCGCGGCCTGACGCTGCAGGCCGGGATCGGCGTCTATGATCATGAGCATGGGCGGCTGCAGACCCTGGTGATCGACGTCGAGCTGACGCTGGCCCCCGGCCCGGTCGAGCGTCTGGCCGACACCGTCAACTATGAGACCGTGGCGACTGCGGCCCAGGCCATCGCCAATGAAAGCCATGTCGCCCTGGTCGAGACCTTCGCCCAGCGCCTGGCCCTGGCCTGCATCGAAGACCCGCTGGTGCGGCGCTGCGTAGTGCGGATCGAAAAGCCGGGAGCCCTGCAAAACGCCGCCGCCCCCGGCTGCGAGGTGGTTCTGAGCCGCTGACTGTCACCGGTCAGCCGTTGCGTTGAGGCGACGCGGCAGTCATTACTGACGGTGGATTTGCTGAGGATTCTTCATGGCCGGACCCGGCGAACCCCCTCGACCGCAGGATGACGACGATCTGGTCGGCTTCTCCTCGCCCGCCTCGCTGGAGGCGCAGGCCAGCCCGCCGCAACCGGTGGAGACCGACGACCTGTTTGAACCGGCGGCTTCCGCCCCGCCCGAGCCTATGCCCGAGCCTATGCCGGAGCCTGCAATCGTGACCCCGGCCTTCGCCACCCCGTCGCGCGCCGCACCCGAAGCCACGCCGCCCCCCGCCGCGACACCCGTTTCAGCGGGCTCCATCTTCGAGCCCTCGCGCGAGTTCTCGACCCGGAAACGCGGCCGCAAAGAAGACGCCCCCCTGCCCGACGGCGCGACCGGCCTGTTCACCACCTACGCCCTGATCCTGTTCGCCGTGCCGACGCTGGGCGTATCCCTGCTGATCGCCCTGCTGTTCCTGCGCGGACGCCCCGCGCCGGACGAGACCGTGGCCCGTTCGCACCATGACTTCCAGAAGCGAACCGTGATCGCGGGCGTGGCGGCGGGGGCCGTCGGCATCGTCCTGATCGCCGCGCCGTTCGCGGTGGGGGTGCCGGTGCTGTTCCTGCTGGCCATCTGGATGCTGCTACGCGGGGCCAAGGGCGTGCTGACGCTGAAGGACCACCGCCCGATCCGCCATCCGCGCAGCTGGTGGATCTGAGGTCCGGCGATGACCGTCTCGCCGCCGCCCATTTCGCCCCAGCCGAAGTTTGCGCCCGGCCACGCCTCCGAGGGCAAGCCCGCCGCCATGGTGGTCTGGCTGCTGTATGTTCTGGCCCTGCCCAGCGCCAATCTTCTGGCCATCGCAGGCATGCTGATGGCCCTGTCGAGCCGGGGCGGCGCCACCGGCCTGCCGCGCCGGCACATGGACCGCCAGATCAGATTGTTCTGGTCCGCCGCCCTGCTGAACCTGTTCCTGACCGCCGCCTGCGTCTCGGCCATCGTCGGCCTGGTCATGGACCCGGACAAGGCGGCCTGGCTGCTGCCGCTGGCCGTGATCACCGGCCTGGGCCTGATCGCCTCGACCCTGTGGTTCAGCATCCGCAGCCTGATCGGCCTGTTCAACCTGGGCCGCGATCGGGCGCCTTAGCGGGAACAGACGCCGCGACCGACCGTTGCTGAATCAGGAGATGCGATCATGAGCCACTTCCGCGACGTGCCGTCCGAGAACCGGTTTGAACAGGACTTCACCGCCGCGGACGGCGACCCGCGCCAGGTCTTCGCCGACTACGCCGTCCAGGGCGACACAAGGGTGATCCTGCACGTCGAGGCCGATCCCGACCTGCGGGGCTCCGGCGCGGCGGGCCGGTTTATGCAGGCCATGGCCGAACACGCCCGCGCCGAAGGTCTGAAGCTGGCGCCGCGCTGCTCCTACGCCGTGGCCTGGCTGAAACGTCACCCGGACTTCGACGACATCCTGGCCTGACGCCTGCAGACCGACGTCCACAAGGTTGTGGCGCGAACGCCCGTTCCCGCGCATCATCCTTCCAAGCGGCAGTGACGCCGTCTGCAGGAGCAGCCCATGCCTCCCATCGACATGGACGCGGTCAACGCCGCCGTCGGCCCCTTGAAGACCTGGGTTCTGCCCGCGCTTCTGGGTCTCGGCCTGGCCTCGGCGACGGGGCTGCGCACCTTCCTCCCGCTGCTGATGCTGGCGGTGGCGGCGCGGTTCGAACTGTTCGGCATACGGCTGAACGAACATATGGACTGGCTAGGGTCGTGGCCCGCCATCTCGGCCTTGGCCATCGCGGCGGCGGCCGAGTTCGCGGGCGACAAGGTCCCTGCGGTTGACCACGCCCTGAACGCCATCGGCTATGTCACCCGGCCCATCGCCGGCGCTGTGGCGGCGGGCAGCGTCTTCTGGGCGGTCGATCCGACCATGGCGGCGGTGGCGGGCGTCATCGTCGGCGCTCCTGCGGCCCTGGCCTTCAACGCCGCCCAGACCGGGGTGCGCGTCGGCTCGACGGCGACGACGGGCGGGCTGGGCAATCCAGTGGTGTCCTTTGTCGAGGACGTGCTGAGCTTCCTGACCGTTCTGGTCGCCATGCTGGCGCCGGTCATCATTCCGCTGGTTCTGGTGATTCTGGCGATCGTCGTCTTCCGCCTGGCCCGCCGCATCCGCGACCGTCGGGATGGAGCCGGAGTTGCGCCGGCTTAGAGCGTGCGGTGGACGATGGCTTTCAGCGTTTCGGCCTTCGCGGGCAGGTCAGACGCCATGCGCCCGGCCAGTTCGCGGGCGCCGACCGGATAGGCGTCGCCGCCCTCGGCGATCTCGCGCGCCAATTCCGACGCCTGGATGAGCAGAACTTCCAACGCCTCGACCTGTTCCACCGCCAGGGCGCGAGCCTCAGTCTGCAGACGCTTCACCCGGTCCGATGTGGTTTCAGGCGTGCGCATCAGATCATAGATTTCGGCTTCACCGGGAACGACGCGCAGGGGAGATTTGGACGGGGGCGTTTCAGACATGGGTTGACTCCTGACTCGAGTCTAACCCTGACGCCTCCTTTTCGCCATCATTTGAAAAAGCGTGGCCATACGCAACATGACTAACGTGGCCCGTTTGCATCATGCCGCCTGGCGCCGCTGCTCCGCTTCACGCACGGCGTCGACGGCGCGGTCGATCACCTCCAGCCCCGCGCCGGGCGTCAGGGCCTCGACCGTCAGTATGCGGCGGAAGGTCCGCGCGCCGGGCCGCCCATGCATCAGCCCCAGCATGTGCCGCGTCATGGCGGGCAGGTTCACCCCCTCGGCCAGCCGCGCGGCCAGATAGGGCTTGTAGCGTTCGACGGCCTCAAAGGCGTCCACGTCCGTCGCCGCCGCGTCGAACAGGCGGCGGTCGGCCTGACCCAGCAGACCCGGCTCGTGATAGGCGGCGCGGCCCAGCATGACGCCGTCCAGTCGGACCCCGTCGGCATCGTCCAGATGCGCCTCGACCTCATCCAGGGAGGCGACGCCGCCGTTCAGGCTGATCGACAGATGCGGGCGCTCGCGTTTCAGACGCCGCACCAGAGCGTAGTCCAGCGGCGGCACGTCGCGGTTCTCCTTGGGCGACAGACCCTTCAGCCAAGCCTTGCGGGCGTGGATGACGAAGACCTCGACGCCGACCGCGGCCGAGGCGTCCACCGTGGCGAACAGCGACTGTTCCGGGTCCTGGTCATCGACGCCGATGCGGCATTTGACGGTGGAGGGAACGGACACCGCGCCCTTGATCGCGGCCATGCAGTCGGCGACCAGTTCCGGCTCGCGCATCAGACAGGCGCCGAAGCGGCCCGACTGCACCCGGTCGGACGGGCAGCCGACGTTCAGATTGATCTCGTCATAGCCGAACTGTTCGCCGATGCGAGCGGCGGCGGCCAGCTGGTCCGGGTCCGACCCGCCCAGCTGCAAGGCCACCGGATGCTCGACCACATCGAAGCCCAGCAGACGCTCATGGTCGCCATGGATGACCGCCGGGGCGGTGACCATCTCGGTGTAGAGCAGGGCGTGCTTCGTCAGGGCGCGGTGGAACGCCCGACAGTGCCGGTCGGTCCAGTCCATCATCGGGGCGACCGAGAGGCGGCGGTTATGGGCGAGAGGGTCCATGCGGCGGGGCTTCTACACCAAGGCGAGGCGATAGGCGAACAGGGGCTAAGGCGATCAGGCGCCGGCCTTGTCGAGATCTTCCTCCAGCACCTCGGCGGCTTCTTCGTTGAGCGCACGGGCTTCGTGGCGGGGCTTGATATAGGGTTCGGGAACCGTGGTGGCGATGTTGCCGCGCATCAGCGACCGGCCCGCCTTGATGCCCTCGACCAGTTGCAGGTCCAACCGTTCGGCGTCGCGGCGGCGAACGTCGGCGATGGTCTCTTCGGCTTCGTCATGAGTGAAGCCCAGGTCGATCAGCACCTGATAACCGAACACCAGGGCGCTCTCGAAGGTCTCGCGGATCTGGTATTCAGCGCCCGCCTGGATCAGGCGGATGGAATGGCCCCGGTCGAAGGCGCGCACGAACAGCTTGGTCAGCGGGAACTCGCCCTTGACCAGTTCGACGATGCGATCGGCGACTTCGGGCTTGTCGACGCAGACCAGGATGGTCTCGGCCTTTTCCGCCCCTGAGGCGCGCAACACGTCCAGCCGCGAGCCGTCGCCGTAATAGACCTTGAAGCCGAACGTGCCCGCCGCCTGGATCATCTCGACGTCGGAATCGATGATGGAGACATCCACGTCGCGCGCCAGCAGCGGCTGGGACACGACCTGGGCGAAGCGGCCGAAGCCGATGATCAGCACCCGCTCGCGCAGGGCCTCGGCCCGATCCACCCCGTCGGCGTCGTCGGGCGACAGCTCGGGCGCGGGCGGCATCAGGCGGCGCACGACCATGGTGGTCAGCGGCGTCAGGGCCATGGACAGGATGACCACGGCGGTGGCGATGGCGCTGGAGCGGGCGTCCAGCACCCCGGCGGCCAGGGCGGCGGCATACAGGACGAAGGCGAACTCGCCGCCCTGCGCGAACAGGGCCGCGCGTTCGATCGCCTCGCGGTTCGAGGACTTCAACAGGCGCGCGACGACGTAGATGGCGGCCGCCTTGACCACCATGAACAGCACCAGGCCGCCGACGATGATTTGCCAGTCGGCCAGCACCACCGCCAGGTCCAGCGACATGCCGACGCTGACGAAGAAGACGCCCAGCAACAGACCCTTGAACGGCTCGACGTCGGCTTCAAGCTGATGGCGGAAGCTGGAGTCGGACAGAAGCACACCGGCCAGGAAAGCGCCCATGGCCATCGACAGTCCGCCCAGCGTCATGATCAGGGCCGCGCCGACCACCACCAGCAGCGCCGCCGCCCCCATGATCTCGCGTCCGCCGTTGCGGGCCAGGAAACGGAAGACGGGGTTGAGCAGATAGCGCCCGGCCACGATCACGGCGACGATGGCGACAACGCCCAGGGTGATGGTGCGCCACAACGGCGGGCCGTCCGCAGCGGTCCCCATGGTGCTGGCCAGCACGGCGACGACGGCCAGCAGCGGCACGATGGCCAGATCCTCCAACAGCAGGATGGACACGGCCTTTTGACCCGCCGGGGTGTTCATCTCATTCGACTCGTCCAGCCCCTGCATGATCACGGCGGTGGACGACAGGACGAAGCCCATGGCGGCGATGAAGGCGATGGGCGCAGGCACGCCGAAGGCCATGGCCGCCAGCGTCAGCAGCAGGCCCGCCGCCCCGACCTGGGCCACGCCCAGACCGAAGATCGCCTTGCGCAGGGCCCACAGCTTCTTGGGCCGCATCTCCAGCCCGATGAGGAACAGGAAGATGACCACGCCGAATTCGGCGACGTGCAATATGGTCTCAGGCTCGTGGAACAGGCCCAGGCCGAACGGGCCGATGGCCAGACCGGCGGCCAGATAACCCAGCACAGACCCCAGCCCCAGCTTGCGGAACAGGGGAACCGCGACCACGCCCGCCCCCAGCAGGGCCGCGACCTGGATCAGTTGCACGCCTGCGCTCGCCTCGGCCATGGGAGTCCTTGTTTGTGTGGTTCCATAGTGGGGACTGAGGCGCGCCTGCGCCAGTGGGAACCGTCAGGCTTCGTCAGGGTGAAGCGCCACAGTTTGGCCCAACGTCGGCACGCTTCATGAGGACGACACCGAACCGAGGGAGAGACCGCCCGTGACGCACCGCCCGTTGAAGACCTCGCTGACCGCCGTCATGGCCCTGTGCCTGGCCGCGCCCATGGCTCCGCTGCCCGCCGTCGCCGGTCCGGCGAGCCAGACGTTCGACCCGAACCGGCCCGTGGATGGAGAGGCGACCCAGGCCGCCTGCGCCCCCTACGGCTTCACGCTGCGACCAGAAGGCGGAAGGCCCATCGTGGGCCGCGTCACCTCACGGACGATGCAATACGCCGCGCCTCCTGCGCCATCGCCCATGCCGGCGCCCCCGCCGCCGCCCGTGACCGCCTCGACACCTTCGGCCGAAGTCGCCGTCACCGGAAACCGCATCACCCGCCCCGGGCCGATCCCGCCGCCGCGCCCCGGCCTGCCGCCCCGGCCCGCCGACACCGAACGCTATCCCGACGCCACGCCCAACCCCGTGCGCCGCGTGGCCGAGACGCCGGTCTCCACCTTCTCCATCGACGTCGACACCGCCAGCTACGCCAATGTCCGCCGCTTCATCAGCGAAGGCCGCGCCGTGCCCGCCGACGCCGTCAGGGTCGAGGAACTGGTCAACTATTTCGACTACGGCTACGCCCGCCCGACCTCAGCGGTCCAGCCTTTCGCCGTCAGCACCACGGTCGCCTCAGCCCCATGGGCCGAAGGCCGCCAGATCGTGCACATCGGCCTTCAAGGCTATGAGCTGCCGCAGGGCGAGCGCCGTCCGCTGAACCTGACCTTCCTGGTCGACGTCTCCGGGTCGATGAACAGCGAGGACAAGCTGGCCTTGGCGCAGAAGTCGATGAACCTGATCATCGACCGGCTGAGGCCGCAGGACACCGTCGCCGTCACCTATTACGCCGAGGGGGCGGGGACGACCCTGGCCCCGACGCCCGGCGACCAGAAGCTGAAGCTGCGCTGCGCCGTGGCCAGCCTCTACGCCTCGGGCGGCACGGCGGGCGCGACCGGCATGACCAACGCCTATGACCAGGCTCAGGTCAACTTCGCCCGCGACCGGGTCAACCGCATCCTGATGTTCACAGACGGCGACTTCAACGTCGGCCAGACCGACAACCAGCGGTTGGAGGACTATGTCGCCGGCAAGCGCGAGACGGGCGTCTATCTGTCGGTCTACGGCTTCGGGCGCGGCAACTATCAGGACGCGCGGATGCAGGCGATCAGCCAGGCCGGCAACGGCACAGCGGGGTATGTCGACAGTCTGGACGAGGCGCGCCGCCTGTTCGGTCCGGCCTTCGACCGGGGCGCCTTCCCCATCGCCGACGACGTCAAGATTCAGGTCGAGTTCAACCCCGCCCGCGTCGCCGAATACCGTCTGATCGGCTATGAGACCCGGCTGCTGAACGAGGAAGACTTCAACAACGACCGCGTCGATGCGGGCGAGGTCGGCTCGGGCGCCTCGGTCACGGCCATCTATGAAATCACTCCCGTCGGCGGGCCCAGCCAGCTGTCGGACCGGCGCTATGAGGCCAATCGGCCGAACACCTCAGCCGGAGATCCGAACAGCGAGATCGGCTTCGTCCAGGTGCGCTACAAACTGCCGGGCGAGCGCGATTCGCGTCTGATCCAGCACGCCGTGGCCAATGCGGGCGGTGCGCGCGTCTCGGCCCAACCGCCGGAAAGCACCCGCTGGGCGCTGGCCGTCGCGGGCTTCGGCCAGAAGCTGAGGAACGATCCGTGGATCCGGGCCGACTACGGCTGGAACGACATTCTCGAGCAGGCGCAGGGCGCGCGCGGCGATGATCCCTACGGCGAGCGCGCCGCCTTCGTCCAGATGGTGCGCGCCGCCGCCAGCCTGCCGCCGCAACGGACGCCCTGAGCGGAGGACGGAACGCAGGAACCGAGCCTTGCCGCACGGGTTGTATCTCCACACCCACAAGGAGACCGCCTGATGAAAGTCCGTGACGTGATGAGCAAGGATGTCCAGGTCGCCCGACCCAGCGACACCCTGCAAGAGGTGGCCCGGCGCATGAAGGAAGGCGACTTCGGCTTCATGCCCGTGGCGGACGGCGACCAGTTGATCGGCGCCATCACCGACCGCGACATCGTGGTGCGGGCCCTGGCGGCGGGCGGTCTGGCCTCCGCCCCGGTGGTGGAGTTCATCACCCGCGACCCGATGGCGGCCCGCGCAGACGACGAGTTGAAGACCGTGCTCGACGCCATGGGCTCGCGCCAGATCCGCCGCCTGCCGGTGCTGGACAAGGATAACCGCCTGGTCGGCGTCGTGTCCCTGGGCGACCTGTCCACCCGCGTGAAGGAGAAATACGCGGGCGAGGCGCTGGAATCCATTTCGCGGACCTGAGGTTTCCATATCCGTTCATTCCCGCGAAGGCGGGAATCCAGTGCTTTGGATGATCGACGCCGCAGATGATCCCCCAGCCCATATCCTGAAACACCGGCGCCACGCTGGACAGCTCTGGATTCCCGCCTTCGCGGGAATGAGCGGAAAGGAGAGAGGCGGCACGCCATCCGCCGACGCCCCCGGCGTTTACCCTGTCCCGGAACCTGCTCTTCACGACTGACCGCCGACAATGGCTAGTCGAACGGGGGGCGAACTGATGGCGCGTGCGCAATTCCAGAAGGGCCAGAAGGTCTGGGTCGAGTGCGTCGGCGCCTGGGCCCATGTCGAAAAAGTCCTGCCGGTCTGGGCCAAGGGCTTCGATGAGCCTGTGCGCGTCACCTATGATGTCGGCCTGGGTCGGGACTTTCTGGCGCAGGAACTGCTGGCCCCCGCCGCCGATCTGGCCGCCGGCGTGCACGCGCCCTGGCGTCTGATGCGAGCCCGCAACAAGTGGCAGGAACTGACCGACTGCGCCCATCATCCCTTCCCCGGCACCTATCCCGTGGTGGTCACCGACCGGGCCGACTGGGGCGGCTGGCGCGTGCCGGGGGCGGAATATGACCGTGATCCCGAACAGATCGAATTCCAGGCCCGTCTGATCGCCGAAGGCCCTCGCCTTCTGGCCCTGGCCGAACGCCTGACCGCCGCCGTCGATGAAGACATAGACGACGCTCCGCCTGAAACCGTGACCCTGGCCAAGGAGGCCCGCGCCATCCTGCACCGCGTCCGGGACACCCTGACCGCCCCCCGCGCCGATCACGGCCCGGCATCACCACAGGGCGAGTCCCGCGAGACACAGACCGCCTGAAACGGCGCTTGTCCCCAACCAGTCCTCGACAAGAATCCGCGACGCAGCCTAGATTCACCTTTCAGGAATAATTCCATCTGGGGGGATCGCCTTGCGGGGCACCGAGCGCCGCACATCGAATCAAGGCCGGCGCGCAACCGATCAACGCGCCAGCGCACCCGCTTGGATACGGATCGGCATGATGGCCGTCACCGTTCTGATCGCCATCGGAATCCTGCTGGCCGCCCGTGAAATCTCGCGTCCCGGCGTCGAGGTCGATGATCTGCGCGCCGCAGCGGTGGACCGCGAGGCCAGCCTGCTGGCGGTCCAGACCCAGGCGCTGGTCGCTCCCGTCCAGACCGCCCTGCGCGCCGCCGCCCAGCCCGGAGCGGCCACCCCGCACCAGCGTCTGCAACAGGTCCGCCACACCCTGCCCGATCAGGCCGTGGCCCTGGTCTCGACCAGCGGAACCGTGCTTGAGGCGCTTGGCGGATCGACCGAGGCGTTCGCCCCCGCGCCGGGCCGCGACGCCCTGTCGCGCGATGGTCAGGCGCTTTTGCTGTCCCACGCCCTGGCCGATGGATCGCGCCTGACGGCCCGCGTTCCCCTGCCCGCGCCAACCCCGCGCAACGGCGCCGATCTGTGGCTGATGTCGGGCGACGCCATACTGAAGGGCTCCAGCAACCGCACCGGCGACCTGGGGCTGGCGGCCCGGCCCGTCCGCGCCGACGGCAAGGCCGACACCCTGACGCTGGACAACCGGCCGATCCGCCGCACGGCGGTGGCGGTGGGCGACACCGGCCTGATCGCCGTGGCGACGTCAGGGGGGACTTCAGGCGTCAACGGCCTGCTGAAAGACATATGGATCCTGATGATCCCGGCGGCGATCGGCCTGACGGTCATCCTTCTGGTGCTGATGATCGAACGGCGCCAGGGCGGCATCGCCAAGGCATCCACCGCCTCCGAAAGTCGTTTCCGCGGCGCGGTCGAGGCGGCGCGTTGCGGCGTCTGGGAGTGGGACACGCGCACGGACCGCATCACCATCTCCCCCTTCATGGCCGGGCTGATGGGGCTGGAGCAGGCCGGCGTCGTCCCGGTCGAGACCTTCATGGCGCGCATCCACCACAGTTATCATGAAGCGGTCCTGCACGCCCTGCGCCAGTCCCAGGCTTTCGGCGCCTTCGAGGTCAGCTTCCCCGTGCCGGACGACAAGGGCCGCGCCCGCTGGATCGATGCGCGCGGCGAGGCCCGCAGCGTCGAGGGCGACGCCCACGCCCACATCATCCTGGGCGTGGCGCTGGACACGACCGAGGCCAGGCGCGCCAAGTCTCAGGCCCAGGCCGCCGAACGGCGCCTGCGCGACGGCATCGAAAGCGTATCGGACGCCTTCGTCCTGTTCGACCGCCAGGGGCGTCTGATCCTGTCCAATCAGGGCTTCATGGACGCCTTCAACTTCGGCGAGGGGGCTTTGCGGCGCGGCGCCTTCAAACAAGACCTCAACCAGATCGCCGCCCTGGCCATCCGCTCGGACCAGCCGGCTGCGGGCGGTCGCGCCGGCGCGCGTGAGATCGAGCTGAACGACGGCCGCTGGCTGCAGATGGTCGAACGCTTCACCTCGGACGGCGGCTCGGTCGTCACCGCGGCGGACATCACCGCCATCAAGCACAAGGAGACCGAGCGCCAGAAGGCCGCCGCCCGCCTGCACGCCACCATCACCGAACTGGAGGACCGCGAGGAAAAGCTGTCGCTTCTGGCCCGAAAATACGAGGTCGCCATGACCCGTGCCGAAGCCGCCAACCAGGCCAAGTCCGAATTCCTGGCCAATATGAGCCACGAACTGCGCACCCCTCTGAACGCCATCAACGGCTTCTCCGAGATCATGGCGAATGAGCTGTTCGGTCCGCTGGGCGACGCCAAATACAAGGGCTACGCCGCTGACATCCTGAAATCCGGCCAGCATTTGCTCAGCCTGATCAACGATGTGCTGGACATGGCCAAGATCGAGGCCGGCAAGGTCATCCTGCATTATGAGACCGTGTCGCTGAAGGAGATCGCCGACGACGCCGCCCGTCTGATGCGCGGCAAGGTCGAGGAATCCGGCCTCAGCCTGATCGTCGACGCCCCGGAACTGCCCGACATCGAAGCCGATCACCGCAGCCTGAAACAGGTGATGCTGAACCTCATCTCCAACGCCGTGAAGTTCACGCCCGAAGGCGGAAACATCGTCGTCGCCCTGTCACAGCTGGACGACGACCGACTGCGCGTCGCCGTCACCGACACCGGCATCGGCATCGCCGCCGAAGATCTGGAACGGCTGGCGCGTCCGTTTGAACAGGTCGAGGGCCAGCACTCCAAGACCACGCAAGGCACGGGCCTGGGTCTGTCCCTGACCAAGTCGCTGATCGAGCTTCACGGCGGGGGCATGCTGATGGAGAGCGAGCCGGGCACGGGCACGACCGTCAGCTTCATCCTGCCGATCCGGCGCCCGACAGAAGAGACGGCGCCGGTTCAGGACCGCGCGGCCCGCCAGGCCCAGGCGGCCTGACTCAGCGCCCCGCCTGACGCGGCGCCTCGTGGCTCTTGCCCCGGTCGGACTTGTGGCTTCGCCGTCTGAGGATGTCGGACAGGATGACGCGATCCTCGGCGTTGACCGTGCCCAGCAATTCGACAGCCCCCGCCTCCAGACGGGCGCGTCCGCGCTGTTCGGCGGCGCGGGATTGCTCCAGCAGCGCGCTGACCCGCGCAGCGTCGAAATCGGTCGAGATGGTCAGGGCGATGGCCTCCCGGCGACGGGCGCGCGCCTCCTCGAAATCCGGGCGGGCGGCCAGGGCTGAGGCGCGCAGGGCGGCGCGGACGCCAGGACGGGCCGGTTCAGACAGGCGGTCGATCAGACTCATCGGCGAACCTTCGCGCGGCGAGCGATGCTCATCCGCCATGCGTCGCTCGACCTGGGCGCGGTTGACGTAAAGCGTCCCCGCCGCCGCCACGGCGAACACATTCAGCGCCACCGAGACGGCGAGGGCGATCTTCAGCGTGCGCGCCGTCATCCCAGCACCTCCATGTCATCGACCGTGCTGAGCGTGGACTGATACAGGATGGCGTCAGCCTGGGCGTTGGCGGTCAGATGGCTGGTCATCACCACCCCGGCGACAACCCCTGCGCAAGCGGCGGCGGCCCAGCCGGCGCCCATGGCCAGACCCAGACGCGCGCGCCATGACGCTCGCCGGGGCGAACGGGCAGCGGCGGCGATGACGCGGTCCCTCAGCGCCACAGACGGTTGGGGCGGGCGCGAAGCGAACAGCAGGTCGTCCAGCACATCAGCCTGCGCCAGCACAGTGCGCGCGGCCTCGGGCTCAGCGGCCTGATACGCCTGCGCCGCCGCCCGCTCGCCATCGGGCCAGCGCCTCAGATCAGCGCCGTAGGCTTCGGCCAGGGCGAGGAACCGTGATCGGTCCATCATCATCATGCTCCTTCGGCGCCCGGCCGGATGTCGGCCAGCGCCTGCCTCAAGGTCCGCCGACCCCGCGACAACAGGCTTTCCAGCGCTTCCACGCTGATCTTCATCAAGGCGGCGGCCTCGATGTTGGTCAATTCCTGGTAGTGGCACAACACCAGCGCCTCACGCTGGCGCAGCGGCAGGCGGGCCAACTCCGCCTCGACCCGCGCACCCGTGTCGGCCGCCAGCAGGCCCCGGTCGGGCGCAGGCCCGGTGTCGGGTCGGTCCGGCACGGCGTCCGTGACGATCTCGCGCCGACGCCTCAATCGGTCGTAGCAGAGGTTCAATCCGACGCGGTGCAGCCAGGTGTCGAACCTGGCCTGACCCGGCGTCCAGCGCGGGGCCTGACGCCAGGCGCGCAGCATGGCCTCCTGAGCCACGTCCTCGGCTTCGACCGCATCACCCAGCATCCGATGCGCCAGAGCCAGCATGCGCGGCAGCTTGCGCGCGACCATGGCCTGGATCGCCGCCGGGTCGCCCTGACCCACGCGGCGCACCAGATCGTCATCGGGGTCGGCGGTCCGCGCCAATCGGGCCTCTTGCGTTCGTTCCCGCCAGAACCCTGTTGTGGACCAGTTGGCGGCGTCACGTCGAGCCTCATCCGCAGCGACGCCGCAGATGAACGCCCGATCCATGACCGCCGACCCCGACATCAGATCAGTCTCCCGACGGCGCAGCCGGAGCGGCGGGCGCGGCGGCGCGAGCGGCGCGGCGCTCCATGCGATGCTGGCGCTGGGTCTGGCGCGCAGCCTGACGCGACGCCTGGCGTTCGGCGGCGGTGACAACGCCGTCGCGGTCGATGTCCATGGCTGCGAAGCGCTGCTCGGCCTTGGCACGGACGTCGGCGATGACGATGGATTGGGCCGCGCGACGCGTTCCGGTGCGCGCTTCAGCCCCCGCCACGGGGCGCATCATCTGTCCGGCGTGCATCCGGCGGTCCCTGCGGAGGCGGGGGGCGTTGCGGGCTTCACGACCGGCCCGAGCGGCAGGCTGGGCCTCGAACTCAGTCTTGCTGAGGACGCCGTCGTCGTCGGCGTCCAGACGGGCGAAACGGGCGGTCAGACGCTCGACGCGGCGAGCCTGACGGGCGGCGCGCATCTCCTCGACCGAGACCTGGCCGTCGTTGTTCGCATCCATCGCTGTCAGCCGGGCGACTCGGGCCTGGACGAAATCAGCCTGGGCCACCGGCGCGGCGCGGTCGCGCGGAGTTTGGTCTTGAGTCTGGGTTTGTGCGTTCGCGGCGCCGGCGGTCAGAGCCAGCAGGGCGGCGCCGATCATGGCGGTGGTGGTCTTCATGAAACATCTCCTGAAGGGATTGCAGTCAGCCCTGTGTCAGGAGGTGAAACGGGCGAAGCGTCAGCCTCCGTCGCTGACGGGAGGCAGAACCGTGTCGAACGCTCGCCGCGCCGCCGCCCGCACCGCATCCAGATGCGTGGTCAACGCCTCGAAATCCTCACAACCCGCCGCCTTGGCCAGCAGCTTGCGGAAGCCCGTCTGCTCTTTTTGCGGATCGGGCCGGTCGTCGAAGGCGGCGCCCAGAAGCTGGCTCAGCGCCTGTTGCAGACGCCAGGCTTCGGCCATGTCGGGCTCAGCCTCCAGCGCCTTCAGGGTCGAGACGGTCAGGGGGCCGCCGTCCGCCGCCGCCTTTAGCTGGCGCACCTGGGCCACGAACTCGGCGTCGACCTGGCCGCCGGGCGCCAGTTTCAGATCCCACGCCCCCTGACCCGGCCGCTCGCGCCGCATCAGGTCGCGCATCCGACGTGCGTCTCCGACGACATCCGCCCCGGCGCGGGGCCGCCGCAGCATGCCCTCGATCGCCGCGGTCACCTTCTCCCCGAAGGCCGCATCGCTGGCCCAGACCACCCGCGCGCGGGTCAGGGCCATGAACTCCCAGGTGTCGGCCTCATGGGCGTAGTAGTCGGTCAGTGCGCCCAGCCCCAGAGACACCGACCCCTTGGCTCCGCCGGGGCGCAGCCGCATGTCCACTTCATACAATCCGCCTTGCGCCGTATGCGCCGACAGGGCCGCGATCAGCCTCTGGGTGGCGCGCGCGTGGAAGACGCCCAGGCCCCAGCCCTTGCCTTCGGACACGGCGTCGGCGGGGCCGTCATAAACGGTCATCAGATCCAGATCGGAACTGGCCGTCATTTCGCCCGAACCCGCCTTGCCCAGGGCCACCACGGCCATGGCGCCGCCCGTCAGACGCCCGCCCTGCCGTTCCGCCTCGGCCATGGCGACAGGAGCCAGGGCGGTGATGACGGCGTCGGCCAAGGCGGTGTGGGCGCGTCCGGCCTCATCCGTGTCGATCCGTCCGGTCAGGATCTGAACGCCGATGCGGAACATCTGGTCGCGGTGCAGGCGGCGCACCACGTCAAGCGCGGTTTCGAAGTCGGCGGCGGCGGCGGCCTCTTCGGCCATCTGCTCGAACAGGCCGGTGTTGACGCCCAGCTGGGTCTCGAAGCGGGCGTCCAGCATGCTGTCCAGCGCCGCCGGATAACGGCCCAGCGTCCGCGCCAGACGTGGGGCGTAGGCCATCACCCCGACCAGCAGGCCGAACAGGCGCGGCTGGGCCAGAAACAGCGCCTGCACCTGCACCCCGCCGGACAGGCCGGCGAAGAAGACGGCGAAGCGGCGGAAGGCGTCGTCCGCCGCCCCCGTGTCGGCCAGCGTCGTCAGCAGGCGCGGCGCCAGGCGGGTGAACAGCTCTCGCCCCCGCGCCGACCGCGTCGCCGGGATGCGCCCGTGGTGCCAGCTGCGGATGGTGTCCGCCACAGCCGCTGGGTCCGTGAAGCCCATCCGCCCCAGCGTCGCCAGCGTCTCCGGGTCGTTCTCCACACCGGTGAAGACCAGAGAGCCATAGGGGGACGACAGGGCCTCCTCCCCCTCGAACAGTTCGCCGTAGCGGCCGTTGACTCCGACCAGCAGCGCCTCGACCCCCGCATCAAAGGCGGCCAGATCGCCTTCGCCCGCCAGCGCCGCGACCGCCGCCCGGCGGTGCGGGTCCAGCGGCAGGCTGTGGCTCTGCTCGTCGTCCAGCATCTGCACGCGATGCTCCAGCCCGCGCAGTTCGACATAGGCGGCGGTCAGTTCGGCGGCGACCTCCGCGCTGACATGGCCGGCTTCGGCCAACGCCGCCAGCGCGTCCACGGTGCGTGGGCTGCGCAAGGCCGGATCACGCCCGCCCAGGATCAGTTGCTGGGTCTGGGCGAAGAATTCGATCTCGCGGATGCCGCCCCGCCCCAGCTTCAGATTGGCGCCCGCCGCATCCAGTCCCTCGCCGGTCTTGTGCACATGGATCTGGCGCTTGATCGACTGGATGTCGAGAATGGCGGGATAGTCGAGGCTGCGCCGCCAGATGAAGGGCCTCAGCGCCTTCAGGAAATCCCGCCCCGCCGCCACGTCGCCGATGACGGCCCGGGCCTTGATGAAGGCCGCCCGCTCCCAGTTCTGGCCGACGCCTTCATAGTAGTCGAGCGCCATAGGGGCGGCGACGACCGGCGGGGTCGATGAGGGGTCGGGGCGCAGGCGCAGGTCAAAGCGGAAGACATAGCCCTCGCCCGTCCGCTCCTGCATCAGGGTCGCCAGCGCCTGGGCCAGACGGTTGACGAAGCGCTGCGGCTCCACCCCCTCGCTCAGCGCCGGGATCAGGATCTCCGGGTCCCAGAACAGGCTGATGTCGATATCGGAGGAGTAGTTCAGCTCGAACGCGCCATGCTTGCCCATGGCCAGTCCGAACAGGCCGGGCACGGGGCCGCGCGCATCGTCGGTGGCCGAGATCAGCTTGCCCGCCTCGCGCTGATCGTGGGCCACGGCGCTGAGGGCCGCCTGGGTCGTCACATCAGCGAAGCGGCTCAGCGCGCCCGTCACCTGATCCAGATCCCAGACGCCGCCGAGGTCGCACAGGGCGGTCAGAAGATGCAGCTCCCCCTTCAGCCGCCGCAAGGGCGAGCGCACGGCGTCGGCCCCGCCGGTCAGGGCGGCTGTCGCGGTCAGAATGTGCTCCAACGCGGCTTCGGGCGTCGCCTCCAGCAGGACCTGCAGCCGGTCCGGCCAGCGTCGCGCCAGACCGAACAGATAGGGCGAGGCGGCGAAGACCGGCGCCAATGCGGGCCAAGCCGCCTCCAGCGTCGCCGTCCAGCCGCCCTCGACAGCGGCCTGCATCAGACGCTCTCGCGCCCGCGCCGCCGCCTCGGCGTCGACCACAGGGCCGCAGGGACGCAGCTGTTCTCCAAGCCTCGACACCGTGAGAATGGAGGTCACGTCCCCGCCGCCGGCACGACCAGCGCCACCCGCAGGCCGGGACCGGAGCCCTGATAGACGCCGGGGCCTTCGTCCAGCTGGATGCGGCCGCCGTGGGCCTCCATCACCGCCGCGACCAGCGACAGGCCCAGGCCCGAGCCCGCCTCGCTGCGGCTGTTGTCCAGACGCACGAAGCGTTCGGTGACGCGCGAACGGTCTTCTTCGGGCACGCCGGGGCCGGTGTCGGTGACGGAGAATTCGATCTCGCCCGACGAACGCCTGCGGGCGCGCAGCACCACGGCGCCGCCGCTGGGCGTGTATTTGATGGCGTTGTCGATGATGTTGGCCAGGGCCTGGGCCAGGAAGGGCTGGTTGCCCTCGATCATCAGGCCGCGCTCGATCTCGGCGGAGAACTGCAGCCCCTTGTCCTCACTGGCGGGCTCGTAAAGCTCGGCCATGTCGGCGGCCAGGTCGGCGGCGTCGAACAACCTGGGGTCCGGCGTATGGCCCGCCGCCGCCTGCAATCGGGCGATGGCCAGGACGGTGTTGAAGGTCTTCAGCAGATGGTCGGCCTCCTCCAGCGCCAGTTGCACCGCGTCGACGCCGTCGATTTTCCCCGCCTCGGCGTCCATCAGCGACACCTCCAGCTTGGCCCGCATCCGGGTCAGGGGCGAGCGCAGGTCATGGGCGATGGCGTCGCCGGCGTGGCGGATCGAGGCCATCGACCCCTCCAGCCGGTCCAGCATGGTGTTCAGCCCGGCGCCCAGTTCGTCCAGCTCATCGCCATTGGCCCGCACCTTGGCGCGGACCTTCAGATCGCCGTCCTGAACGGCGGTGACGACGGTGTTCAACCGCCGCATCGACCGCTCCAGATTGCGGCTGATCAGCAGGCCGCCGCCCAACCCCAGCAGCACGACAATGCCCATGGCGCCCCACAGCGCCTGGGTCAGACGGGCCAGATAGGCGTCGGTGTCGCCCAGCGACTGGGCCACCAGCAGGGTTTCTCCGCCCGACAGTTTCGCCTGCACGCCCCGCGCCTGGGGGCGGATGACACGGCCTTCCGCATCGGTGTCGGTGAAGGGGAAGCTGGTCCACTGGGTCGGCTGCTGCTGATCCTCCAGCGGCAAGGCGGTGAGGCTGCCGGTCACCACCTCGCCCGTCCCGTCCACCAGCAGATAGAGGAAGGCGCTGCGCGCCAGACTGCGGTCGATCAGGGCGCGGTTCAGGGCGTCCACCCCGCGCTCGTCATAGACGCCGCGCAGCGTCTGCATCTCGCTGCGCACATTCTGCTCAGCCGCCGTCCGCGCTTCAGAGGCGGAGGCGAAATAGACATAGGCCAGTATGGCGCTGGCCGCCGCAGCGAACAGGGCCAGGAACAGCAGGGTCAGCCGAAACGGCGTGCGGCGCAGGAGTGAGGGAAGGGTCATGGTCGAGGTGTGGGCATGAATTCAGACTTCTCCCTCCCCCTCCGGGGGAGGGTGGTTGGCGCATCGCGCCAACCGGGTGGGGAGGGCCAGGCAACGCATCCGCACATCTCTCACAATCTCGTCCACCCTGTCCTTCACGTCACCATTGGAGACCCGCATGGTGACAAAGCCTTCGCGGCCCAGAACCGCATCACGAACCCTGTCCTTGCGGGCGCGATCCGCATCCAGATGCGCCCCGCCGTCCACTTCCACGATCAGTCCCCTGTCCAGGCAGACGAAATCCAGAATATAGCCCCGCTCAGGGTGCTGACGACGAAAATGCAGACCCTCGCGGCGAAGCTCCCGCAGACGGACCCAAAGGCGCGCCTCGGCAGGGGTCATTGACGTTCTGAGCCCTCTGGCCCTGGCGGTTGCGCCCATGTCGCCGAACCCTCCCCACCCGGTCGCTGCGCGACCACCCTCCCCCGGAGGGGGAGGGAGAACAGCCAGCCCTACGCCTCCAACCTGTACCCAGCCCCGCGCACCGTCTGAAGCATGGCGTGGTCGAAGCCCTTGTCGATCTTGGCGCGCAGGCGGCTGATGTGGACGTCGATGACGTTGGTCTGTGGGTCGAAATGGTATTCCCAGACCTTCTCCAGCAGCATGGTCCGCGTCACCGACTGACCGGCGTGGCGCATCAGGAACTCAAGCAGCTGGAATTCGCGCGGCTGCAGGTCGATCTCCTGTCCAGCGCGGTGCACCGAGCGCGAGATCAGATTCATCTCCAGATCGCCGACCTTCAACATGGTGGCGACGCTGCCGGTCTCGCGGCGACGCGACAGGGCCTCGACCCGGGCGATCAGTTCGGAAAAAGCGTAGGGCTTGACCAGATAGTCGTCTGCCCCGGCCTTCAGGCCCGCCACGCGGTCATCGACCTCGCCCAGGGCCGACAGGAACAGCACCGGAGTCTGGTCGCCGTCCTTGCGCAGGGTCTCGACCATGCCGATCCCGTCCAGACGCGGCATCATCCGGTCCACCACATAGACGTCATAGCCGCCCTTCTGCGCCTCCAGCAGGCCGAAGGCCCCGTCCACGGCATGGGTCGTCTCATGTCCTGCTTCAGTCAGTCCCCGGACCATGGCGGTCGCGGCTTCGGCGTCGTCCTCGACCACCAGAATGCGCATGGAATCAGCCCTCAGATGCAAAATCGCCGCCGATGTTAGCGCATCGGCGGCGATCGTGTGAGTTAAGCCTTGTTCAGATTGAACATCATTCGCTGGTGTCGAACTCCAGCACCACCGGCACGGCGCCCTGCCCTTGCGGCGTGCGCACGAACAGGCCCACGCCCTTGCGGCCCGCACGACGCGCCGTGTCCACCGCCGCCTTCAGCTGATCGGGGCTGTTCACGGCCTGGCCATTGGCCCTTGTGATGATCATCCCGGCCGAGAAGCCGAGCCGCGAGGCCGGGGTGCCGCGTGCGATATTGGTGATGACCAGACCGCTGACATCATCCGGGGCGTTGTAGCGCGAGCGGTTGGCGGCGGTCAGCGGCGTCACCGTCATGCCCTCGACCACCTCGCCCTGGGCCGCAGGCGGCTGGACCGGGCCGGACGAACCGCCCGAACCGTCCAGTTCGGCGTTCAGTTCGGTTTCGGACGGACGTCGGCCCGAACGGACGTTCAAGGTCTGACGGCGGCCGTCACGCAGGACTTCCAGACGAATGGTGTCGCCGGGACTGGCCCGTCCGACAGCGCGGGTGGCCTCGGTGCTGTTGGCCACGGCCTCGCCGTTGACGGCGACCAGAATGTCGTCCTCGCGCACGCCCGCCGTAGCGGCGGGGCCGCCAGGAGTAACCTGGGCCACATAGGCGCCCTTGAAGTTGCGCGGCTGACCGATGGATTCCCAATACTCAGGCGGCAGGGTCTGCAAGGCCAGACCGACATAGCCGCGCTCGATCGCCTGACCGCGCATCAGCTGGTCGGTGATGGTCTTGGCGGTCGACGCCGGGATGGCGAAGCCGATGCCGACCGAGCCGCCGGTCTGGGAGTAGATGGCCGAGTTCACGCCGATGACGCGGCCGTAAATATCGAAGGTCGGGCCGCCGGAGTTGCCTTGGTTGATGGCCGCATCGATCTGGAGATAATCGACATATGAGCGGTCGACCTGGTTTCGGCCCTGCGCCGAGACGATGCCCGCGGTCGCCGTGCCGCCCAGGCCGAAGGGGTTGCCTACGGCGATGACCCAGTCGCCGACGCGGGGCTGGGCGGTCTCTTCAAAGGTGACGAAGGGGAAGTCGGTCCCCTCCACCTTGATCACGGCCAGATCGGTGCCTTCATCACGCCCGATGACCTGCGCAGCCAGTTCGCGCCCGTCGGCCATCTTGACCGAAATCTCGACCGCGTCGGCGACGACGTGGTTGTTGGTGACGATGAAGCCGTCCGCCGAAATGAAGAAGCCGGATCCGGCGCCGCGCGCGGTGCGGCCCTCGTCTTCGCCTTCGCCGCCGCCGTTCGGATTCGGGATGGCGAAGGGCAGGCCGGGAATCTGGATCATGCCGCCGCGTGTCGATTCGACCCGCGTCTTCACATCGATCTGCACCACGGCGGGCGAGACCTGGGAGAAGATGTCGGCGAAGCTGAGGGGCGCGCCCTGCGGCGGGGCGAAGGCGACGCCATTGGCCCCTGCGCTGACGTTCAGCCGTCCGCTGGCCCCGGCGATGGGATCGGCCTTGGCGGTCGGCCAGTCGATGACCCCGCCCGCCGTCGCGGCGGCGGTGAAGACCAGGCCGGCGACGGCCCCCAGCATGAACTCCTTACGCTTCATCATCGTCAGCCTTGCATTCCCTGAAGAGGCGGAGACGCCCGTCTCTGGTTCTGGATAGATGAGGGCAGACTAACGGCCCGTCACCGAAAAGCGAGCTTTCGCCTTGTCAAACATCAGTCGTTGGACGGCTTTGCGTCAGGATCGCGGCGAATATCGTGTCCGGACAAAATATCCTGAAGCCGCGCATCCTCTTCAGCGGTCAGGGGAACGTCGACCGCCGCCTGTTCGCCGCCTCCGCGACGCCCGCGCCACAGCAGGGCCAGCCCACCCAGAACGATCAGCCCCAACGGCCCGAACCACAGCACCAGCGTCCCGATCCGCACCGGCGGCTTGAACAGGACGAAGTCGCCGTAGCGCCGCACCAGATCGGCTCGGATCTGCTCATCCGTCGCCCCCGCCGCGATCTGGTCGCGCACCAGACCGCGCAGGTCGGCGGCGATGGCGGCGGGGCTGTCGGCGATGGCTTCATGCTGGCAGACGACGCAGCGGATGTCGTCGAACAGCGCCTGCGCCCGCGCTTCTTGCGCCGCATCAGCCAGAGGCCGGTCAGGAATAGGCGGCGGCTCGGCGAAGGCCGCGCTGGCGGACAGGGCCATGGCGGCGACGGCGCTCAGAAAAACACGCTTCATGACGCCCTCGCCTTGCGCTTGCCGACCGCGACCCGCAGACGCCGATCCAGCAGCGACAGCACCCCGCCGAACGCCATGATCAGCGGCCCCAGGAAGATCAGCCGCGCCCACGGATTCCACCAGACCCGCACATTCCACGCCTGGGCGCCGTCCTCAGCCCGCGCGCGCTCGCCCAGCACCACATAGACGTCGTCCAACCCCCGGAAATCGAGACCGACCTCTGTGGTGGTCTGTCCGCCCGCCGGAAAGAAGCGGCGCTCGGCGGTGACGGTCTGCGGGGCGGCGCCGTCGTTGCGGGTGACGGTCATCCGGCCCTGCTCAGCCAGATAGTTGGGCCCTTCGATGACGGCGACGGAGTCCAGACGCACGGTCCAGCGCCCGGCCTCGACCGACTGGCCGATGGCCAGGGGCCGTGACGCCTCAATGCGATAGCCCGTCTCGACCACCGCGCCCAGAACGAACACCCCCAGTCCCGCATGCGCCAGCGTCATGCCCCAGGCGCCCAGAGGCAAGGCGCGCGCACGGCGCAGCGTCTCGGCCAGAGGCGCGCGGAACAGGCGGGTGCGTTCGGCCCATTCGGCCAGCGCCCCCAGGACCAGCCAGCCGCCCAGCCCTATGCCCAGCGCCGACAGCGCCTTCTTCGGCTCGAACATCAGCCAGCCGGCGACCGCGACCAGCACCGTCAGTCCCGCCGCCGCCATCAGCCGCTGGCCGACCCCCTTCAGGTCGCCGCGCTTCCACGCCAGCAGGGGCCCGGCGGGCAGGATGATCAGGGCCACGGCCATCAGGGGCACGAAGGTCAGGGCGAAATAGGGCGGGCCGACCGAGATGGTCGCGCCGGACACCGCCTCCAGCAGAAGGGGATAGAGGGTGCCCAGCAGAACCGTCGCCGCCGCCGCGGTCAGGAACAGGTTGTTGAGGATCAGCGCCCCCTCGCGGCTGACCGGAGCGAACAGGCCGCCGCCCTTCAGCTTGGGCGCACGCCAGGCGAACAGGGCGAAGGCCAGCCCCGCCGTGGCGCCCAGAATGGCCAGCAGCATCATGCCGCGCTTGGGATCGACGGCGAAGGCGTGGACGCTGGTCAGAATGCCCGACCGCACCAGAAACGCCCCCAGCATGGAGAAGGTGAAGGCCAGCAGAGCCAGGAAGGTGGTCCAGCCCGCCAGCGCCCCGCGCCGCTCGGTCACCACCGCGCTGTGCAACAGGGCGGCGGCGGCCAGCCACGGCATGAAGGAGGCGTTCTCGACCGGATCCCAGAACCACCAGCCGCCCCAGCCCAGCTCATAATAGGCCCAGAAGGCCCCAAGCGTGATGCCGACGGTCAGGAAGGCCCAGCTGGCCAGGGCCCAAGGGCGCACCCACCGGCCCCAGGCGGGCCAGAAGCTGGAGTTCGGCCGCCCCTCGATCAGGGCCGCGACGGCCAGGGAGAAACAGACCGACAGGCCGACATAGCCGACGTAGAGCAGCGGCGGGTGGAAGGCGAGCGCGGGGTCTTGCAGCAGGGGGTTGAGCGACGCCCCCTGAAAGGGCGCCGGGTCCAGACGCGCGAACGGATTGGAGGTGAAGACGGCGAAGGCCAGGAACAGCAGGCTCAGCAGCCCCTGCGTCGCCACCGCCGAGGTCTTCAGCCCGAACGGCAGGCCGCGCGCCCGCGCCAGCACGGCGCCGAAGCCGGTCATGACCAGGCACCACAGCAGCAGCGACCCCTCATGGCTGCCCCAGGCGGCGGCCACCTTGTAGAGCATGGGCTTGTCGGTGTGGCTGTTGGCCGCGACGTTGGCGACCGAGAAGTCGGAGATGACGAAGGCGTAGACCAGCACCGCAAAGGCCAGGGCCACAGCCAGAGCCGAGGCCAGGGCCGCGCCCTGCGCCGCGCCCGCCAGCATGGGGCTGCGCCTCAGCCGTCCGGCGACCGCAAAGCCGGTCTGGAAGGCGGCGAGCGCCAGGGCGAGGATGAGGACGAAGGCGCCCAGTTCAACGATCACGGACGGTTCGCTCCCGCAGCTTGGGCGGCAGGTTGGACGGCGACCTCATCGGGCCGCCATTCGCCCTTTTCCTTGAGGCGGTCGGCGACTTCGCGCGGCATGTAGTTCTCGTCGTGCTTGGCCAGAACCTGGGTGGCGCGGAAGGTGCGATCGGCTTCAAACGCCCCTTGCGCCACAATCCCCTGCCCTTCGCGGAACAGGTCGGGCAGATCGCCGCGATAGACCACGCGGGTGCTGGCGGCGTTGTCGGTGATGGTGAAGACCACCTCCCCGTGAACAGGCCGCGAGACGCTGCCCGTCTCGACCAGACCGCCCAGACGGATGACGCGGCCCTCCGGCGCCTTGTCCGCCGTGGCTTCGGAGGGGGAGAAGAAGAAGGTCACGCTGTCGCGCATGGCGAACAACGACAAGCCCACGGCCAAGGCCAGGATCGGCGCCACGGCGGCGACGACCCACAGGCGACGACGCGCCTTGGGCGATTTCGGCAGCCAGCTCATGAGGCGGCTCCCGTGGCGGTCGGCGCAGGCGGCAGTCGCCGCTCCAGATCGTCCCGACGCGGATCGCCCGGCGTCAGTATGGCGATCAGGGGCAGCCACATTTCGCGCACCATGGCCGCATCACCGCGCGCCAGGGCGGCCTCGCCCAGGAAGTAGCGGGCGCCCAGTTGTTCGGCGTCGCGGTCCAGAGCTTCACGGAAGGCGGCCTCGGCGTCGGCGCCGACCACGCCGTCATTGGCCCGCACCAGGCTCTCGCCCAGATGCGCCCAGGTCTGGGCGTCGTCGGGCTGCAGCGTCAGTGCGCGGCGGAAGGCCGAGGCGGCGGCCAGCGGGTCATTGGCCTCGAACCGGGCCCCGGCCAGCATGATCAGCGCCTGATGGTCATTGGGATGTTCACGCACCACGCGCGCCACGACGGCGGCCAGTTGCGGCGCCTCCAGCGTTTCGGGATGGGTCGCCCATTCATCGACCCGGCTCTCGAAGCCTTGATCCGGCAGTCCGGGCGCGGCGATGACGAAATACAGGCCCAGCGCGCCCAGCACGGCGGCGGCGATTCCGCCGCTGACCCACAGACGGTCGCGCCCGCTGCTCAGAACAGGCGCGGCGTCGGGGCTGGTGCTCAGGATGCGACGGCCCGCCTCGGCCCGCGCGGCGGTCCATTCACGCTCGTCCAGCAGACCGCGCGCCTTCAGCCGGTCCAGCTGGGCCAGCTCCTGCGCCGCAGCGGCGGACCCAATGTCTGCGCCCGCATCCGCGCCCCTTCGCGCGGCGGCCAGGACCAGCACCGCAGCCAGCGCGGCGACCAGCGCCGCCATGATCCAGAAAAGCGTCATCCGGCGCGTTTAGCCGATCACGACGCCGACGACGAGGCCCTGAGCGGGGGTGCGACCTCGCCAGCCGCCGCGACCCGGCGCCGCATCGCCCGCGCCACGTCCCGAGCCTCGATGATCCACAGCCATTCGGCCACGCACTTGACGGACTTCAGCGCTTGCGCCGGGTCCGGGGCCTGGCCCTGGTGAACCATCTCCAGAACCTCGTCGGCGTAGTCGATCAGGCGGATGGTCAGGCCGTCGATCAGACGATGCCGCTCGGCCTCGCAGCCGAAAACGGAGGCGGTCTTGCGCAGACCCGCCACGACCTTGAGCAGCGCCGCCGTGGATCGGGCGTGATCATCGCGGGACAGGGCGTCCAGCCGGGGGGCGCGCCGCGTCATCCGCCCGGCCACGGTGGTTCGCGCCATGGGCAGCCCCGCCTCGACCGCCGCCTCCGTCGCCCGGATGACATTGGACAGGGCGCCGGCGATCTGTTGCCGCATCCGCCGCAGGGCCTGTCCCCAATGGCTGTCCGGCGCCGGCGACAGGGTGACGTCCATCTCGGCCATCAGGCCCGCGCACCAGTCCAGATCCTCGACCAGCCGTTCCAGGGCCTCCCCCGCCCCGCCCCCCGTGCCGGAAAGGTCCGTCGATGCGATCCGCGCCGCCCGCTTCTGAACCGCCTGCATCAGCCGATCGACGAAGAGCGCCAGTTCGGAACTCTCCAGCCCCGCCGCGCTGGACGCCTTGACCAGAACCCGGAGCAGCAGGAGCGCGTCGTCCATATGGGCGAACAGGATGTGCGTCAGATGGCGCGGACCGTCGGGATGGATGTCTTCGCTGTCACGCAACAGCAGGCGCATGGCCGTCACCTGGGCCGCGTCGGGCCGCCTCAGCCAGTCGTCCAGCGCTCGCACCGCCCGCCGGGCCGGCCCCAGCATGTCCACGCACACCGCCAGGTCTTCGCGTGCCGAGGCGTCGCCGCCGGACCAGATCGTTTCGCCCTCGTCGCGCACGGCGGCCGAGGCGGCCAGCGCCAGTCGGTTGGCGACGATGGCGGCCTCGGCCTCCTCGCCGTCCAGATGGATCAGCAGCTCAGGCTCGGCCGAACGCGCGGCGATCCACAACCGCTCCAGAACAGGCGGCGGAAAACTCAGCGCCTCGACCCCGTCACGGCGCGGCTGGAACATGGGCATGAGCGGACCGAACACGCGGCGGCGGCGCATCCGGTCGCGCAGCCGCTGCTGAACCAGATCCTGCATCTCCGCCGCGCGCCGGCCCGCCAGAGGCCGGACGGCGTCAGCCACCCTCGCCAGACGCGCCTCGTCCAGGCCGGCGATCAGGGTGGAGAATATCTCGTTCTGGGCGGCGGTCAGCCCGGACATCGGTCATCCTGAACAGCAAGCGGGAACGATGGACCCTGAACCCATGGGGCGCCCGGGTTAACGAAGCCTGCCTGAAACGCGACAAAACGCGCCGTCAGAGCTCCGCCGTCGGCAGTTCAAGCAGGGCCTTCAGACCGCCCATGTCACTGTCGCCCAAGATGATCTTGCCGCCATAGGCGCGGGTCAGTTCGACCACGATGGACAGACCCAGCCCTGATCCGGGCGTCGTTTCGTCCATGCGCGAACCGCGCTCCAAGGCCGCCTCACGCTGTTCTTCGGGCAGGCCGGGGCCGTCATCCTCGACCACCACCACCATCTGGCCCAGATGCGTGGGGCCAGCGGATATCCGCACCCGCCGCTTCGACCATTTGCAGGCGTTCTCCATCAGATTGCCGAGGATCTCCTGCAGGTCCTGACGCTCGCCGCGGAAGGCCAGTTCATCAGGGGCGCGCCAGTCGATGATGACGCCCTTCTCCTCGAACACCCGCTCCAGCATGACCGCCATCTCGTCCAGCACCTCGGCCACGGGGGTGCGCTCGCCCAGGCTCTGGGCGCGGGCGGCGGCGCGGGCGCGGCGCAGATGGTGCTCGACCTGGGCCTTCATCACCTCGGTCTGTTTGCGCACCATGTCCGGCAGAACACCCGTCTGGCTCCCCGCCTCGGCCAGCATGACCGACAAAGGCGTCTTTAACGCATGGGCCAGGTTGCCGACGTGGGTGCGCTGGCGCTCGACCGTCTCCTGATTGGCGTCCAGAAGCTGATTGACCTGTTCGGCCAGGGGCTGGATCTCCAGCGGATAGCTGCGGACGATGCGCGCCGCCTTGCCCTTGCGGACATTGGCGATCTCGTTCCTCAGGTCGAACAGGGGGCGCAGGCCGAAGATGACCTGCACCAGCACCGCCGTCACCAGGCCGACGCCCAGAATCAGCAGGGATATCCACGTCAGGGTGGCGAACTGGCGCGTGTCGGCGTCGATGTCGGAGCGGTCGATGGCGGCGATGAAGACCACCGGCTGCGTTCGCCCCGGCAACTGCTTCATGCTGGCCGCGACGCGCAGCGGCTCTCCGCGCGGGCCGATGTCGTTATAGCTGATGACCTGGCCCAGCGCCGCCGTCAGCCGTTCGGTCAGATCGTGCGGCACGCTGAAATCGGACCCGGCCAGCGAACCGGAACGCGCCACGAAATTCATCCGCCCGTCCGGCGTCGTCTCGCCCACAGCCCAATATTTGCCCGACAGCGGCCGCTGCGAGCGGGCGTCGCCGACCAGATCGACGGTCAGGCCCGTCTCGGTGGCGTTGGTGGTGACGACGATCTCGACGATGGTGTCGGACAGAAGGACGCTGAGGCGGCGCAGCGCCGATTCCTGAAACTGCGAGGTCAGGACGTATCCGGTCAGCACCAGGGCCACGACGATCCACGCCGCCGCCAGCCAGATCAGCCTGCGGGTCAGCGACCGTCCGGGGCGTCCCGGCCAGCGTCCCCAACGCTTGCGCGCGGCGGACGCGGGCGCCGATGCCTCGCTGTCCAGGCTCACGCCTCGACGGACTCGCCGGGCAGGGGCGTCAGCCGATAGCCCAGACCGCGCACGGTCTCGATGCGGTCGGGACCGATCTTCTTCCTCAGCCGTCCGACGAAGACTTCGATGGTGTTGGAATCGCGGTCAAAGTCCTGATCATACAAATGCTCGACCAGCTCCGTCCGGCTGATGACCCGGCCCTGATGCATCATCATGTAATGCAGCAGACGGTATTCCAGCGAGGTCAGGCGCAGCGGCTCGCCGTTGACGGTGGCACGCGCCGCGCGCGGGTCCAGCCGCAGGCCGCCGCACGACAGGGTCGCCGAGGCGATGCCCGCCGACCGCCGCAGCAGCGCCCGCAGACGCGCCAGCAGTTCTTCGGTGTGGAAGGGCTTGGTCAGATAGTCGTCTGCGCCGGCGTCAAAGCCCGACACCTTGTCCGACCAGGCGCCGCGCGCCGTCAATATCAGCACCGGCGTGGTCTTGCCGTCGCGGCGCCAGCGCTCCAGCACCGACACGCCGTCGATCTTGGGCAGGCCCAGGTCCAGCACCACCACGTCATAGGGTTCGGTGTCGCCCAGGAAATGCGCCTCTTCGCCGTCGGCGGCGTGATCGACAGCGTAACCGGCGTCGCCCAAGGCCAGCTTCAGCTGGCGCGACAGATCAACGTCGTCTTCGACCAGAAGAACCCGCATTCAACCTCCTCCGGCGCGACCGGTGCGGGCGTCGACGGTGATGTCGAACAACTGACCGCCGTCACGCTCAAACCTGAAAACATAGGTGTCGCCGCCGGAAGGCCGGGCGCCGACGAAATTCGCGCCCCGCGCCCTGGACCGGGCGATGGACAGGGCTTCCGAAGCGCTGATGCGGCGTTCTTCCTGACGCTCAGGCCGCTGACGATCTGAACGGTCACGGCTGGACTGGCCGCGATCACGGTCGCCGCCAAAACGGTCCTGCGCCATCGTCGGCGACAGGCTTGTCGTCGAGATCAGGGCGGACAGAAAAAGAACGGCGAGGCGTTTCATGAGTTCGGATTTAGTCCACAGGCCCTGAACGGCGGCTGAACGGGCATTCTATACGGCTTTCATCCGAACACGTCGCCCCTCGCCGTTATCTCAAACGCATCGGCTTGAGGAGTCCGCCGGAAGATGGAGACGAATTCAGTCTGATGAACGCAAACTGACACGCGCCGTTCAGGTCGGCATCAGCCGCCGCATGGTCATCTGTCCTCAACGCCGCCGCCCCGGCAGCGTCCATCAAGGAGAAGACCGATGATGATGAAGAAGGCTCTCATTCCCGTCCTGGCGCTGGTCGCCGCTTCGATCGCGGTCCCCGCCGCCGCCCAAAACTACGGCCACGGCAACCGCGCCCCGGCCTATCAGCAACAGGACCGCAACTGGCAAGCCATCAGCCAACGCAAGTTCAATCTGGACCGCCGCATCGACCAGGGCGAACGCAACCGCTCGCTCAGCCGCCGCGAGGCGACCCGCCTGCGCAGCGAGTTGAACAGCCTGGTGCGTCTGGAGCGCGACTATATGCGCGGCGGCCTGTCCGTCCGTGAACGCCGCGACCTGGACCAGCGCTACGACCGCCTGTCGCGTCAGGTCCGCATGGAGCGCAACGACCGCGACAACCGTCGCCATTAAGGCGTGACCCGTAAGAGGGTTCGAGGGCGCGATCCGAAAGGGTCGCGCCCTTTTGCTATGCCTCGCCCAGCCGCACGATGGTGCGGACCACGGCGCCGTCAGCCAGCCGGTCGAAGGCGGCGTTGATGTCGTCCAGAGCGACCGATCCGCTCATCAACCGGTCGACCGGCAGACGCCCCTGACGGAACAGGCCGACATAGCGGGGAATGTCGCGGCTGGGCACGCAGGTCCCTATATAGCTGCCCTTCAGGGTCCGCTCCTCACCGACCAGGGAAACGACATTGACCGCCAGCGCCGCATCGGGCGGCGGCAGGCCGGCGGTGACGGTCGTTCCGCCACGCCGCGTCATGCGCCAGGCGGCGTCCAGGGCGCGGACCGAACCCGCCATCTCGAACACGAAGTCGGCGCCGCCCCCCGTCAAGGCGCGCACCTGCTCCACCGCATCGGCATCGGCGGCGTTGACCGTGGCCACGGCGCCCAGGCTGCGCGCCAGGGCCAGCTTCTCCTCCGACAGGTCCACCGCCACGACCGGCGACGCCCCCGACGCCAAGGCGCCCAGCACGCTGGCCAAGCCGACGCCGCCCAGGCCGACGACGACCGCGCTCTGGCCCGCCCGCACACCCGCCGTATTGACCACCGCCCCGACCCCGGTCAGCACCGCGCAACCGAACAGGGCCGCCTGATCGAACGGCAGCTCCGGATCGATCTTCACCAGCGACCGGCGCGACACCACGGCGTGCTCGGCGAAGGCGGAGCAGCCCAGGTGGTGATGCAAATGACCCGCCTCGTCATGCAGCCGCCGCCCGCCCCTCAGAAGTTCGCCCTTGCCGTTGGCCGCCGCGCCCGGTTCGCACAGGGCGGGCCGCCCCTCCGCGCAGGGGCCGCAATGTCCGCACGACGGCATGAAGACCATGACCACATGGTCGCCGACCGCCAGATCATCGACGCCCGCTCCCAGAGCCTCGACCACCCCCGCCGCTTCATGGCCCAGCGCCATCGGCAGGGGCCGGGGCCGATCGCCGTTGATGACGCTGAGGTCCGAATGGCACAGACCCGCCGCCTTGATCGCCACCAGAACCTCGCCGGGCCCAGGCGGCTCCAGATGAACGGTCTCGATGCTCAAGGGCCGGCTGTCGGCGTAGGGCCGGGCTGCACCGAGGGTTCTGAGGACGGCTGCGCGTGTTTTCATGGACCGACGCTAGGCGCTTGACGCCGCGTCCGCCAAGCCCGAGCGTGACCTCAAGCGCGCACAGACGCGCACCACCGCGGGGCTGCAAGCCACCTCTCAGGCGGCAGGCGGCAGCGCACCACGCGCTCAAGCAGCGAGCCGCCGCGCGGCAAGCGTTAGCGCACTAAAACGCGCTCAAGCAGCGAGGCTCCGCGAGCCGAGCGTTAGCGCACTAAAATGAGAGGAAGCGAAGCGTGACGGGTACGATCGAACGGACGAAACGAAGCGACTATCAGCGCTTTCAGGCGATTTCGACGCGGTGGATGGACAATGACGTCTACGGACACGTCAACAACGTCGTCTATTATTCGTGGTTCGACACGGCGGTGAACCGGCTGCTGGTCGTCAACGGCCTGCTGGACATCCACGGGGGCTCGACCATCGGACTGGTGGCGGAAACCGGCTGCCGCTATTTCTCGCCGACGGCCTTCCCTGACGAGATTCAGGCGGGCGTGCGCGTGGCGCATCTAGGCGACAGTTCGGTGCGCTATGAGATCGGCCTGTTCCGCAACAACGAAGATGAAGCCGCCGCCGTCGGCTATTTCGTCCACGTCTACGTCGATCGCGAGACCAAGCGGCCCGTGACGGTCGATGCGAAGATGCGCGGGTTTCTGGAGGGGCTGAAGGGCTGAGGGCCCAGCCCCTTCAATCGTCCAGACGGCCGGTCAGGAACAGCACACCGACCGCCGTCAGGGCGCCCAGTGCAAATGCGCCGACGATGGAGCCTGCCGCCACGGCGGCGGGCACGGTGACGGGCCTGGCCTCATACCATTCGACGATGTCGGCGGGGCCATGCTCGTCGAAGTCGTCCTCGGCGTAGAGGGAGGCGTTGTAGATGACGTCTTCGGCGTTCATGGCGATCCTCTGGCTCTGAATGGCGCGGTCTGCACCACGACGAGTCGCAGACATAATACACGGGAAAGCGTTACGGTTCCTGTATCGTGACAGCGGCTTTTGCATGGTTTAGATGCGCGGCTCCCCATTTCGGTTTCTGCAAGACGACGTTCATGGCCGGTCATTCCAAATTCAAGAACATCATGCACCGCAAGGGACGCGCCGATGCGGTGCGCTCCAAGCTCTTCTCCAAGCTCTCGCGCGACATCACCGTGGCGGCCAAGGGCGGCATGCCCGACCCGGCGCTGAACCCGCGCCTGCGCCTGGCCATCAACAACGCCAAGTCTGAAAGCCTGCCCAAGGACGTGATCCAGCGGGCCATCAACAAGGCGTCGGGCGGCGACGTCGATACGATGGAAGAGATCCGCTATGAGGGCCGGGGTCCCGGCGGCGTCGGCATCATCGTCGAGGCCCTGACCGACAACAGGAACCGCGCCGCCTCCAACATCGGCACCGCCTTCAAGAAGAACGGCGGCGCGCTGAGCGAGATGAACTCGGTCGCCTTCATGTGGGATAAAGTGGGGCAAATCATCTACAAGGCCGAGGCCGGGACCGAAGACGAAATCATGGAAGCCGCCATCGAGGCGGGCGCCCAGGACGTCGAGAGCGATCTGGTCAAGCCGGACATCTATGAGGACGCGCCGGGCCACACCATCTGGACCGCCTTCGAGGACCTGAACGAGGTGGCCGAGGCCATGTCCAAGGTGCTGGGCGATCCCAAGTCCACCGCCATCGTCTGGAAACCGCAATCGGAAGTTCCGGTGACAGGCGAAGCCGTCGGCACCCTGTTCAAGCTGCTGGACGCCCTGGACGCCGAAGACGACGTGCAGAACGTCTATTCCAACGAGGACATCTCCGACGAGGATGCGGCCAGGTACGCAGGCTGACGGTCAGACCGGCTTGCGAGACACTCTCATGGGAACCGGCGCAACAGCGTCGGATTAACCGGTTCCACCCTTTCGGAGCCGGACCATGGACATCACTCAGCTCATCCTCGACGACCACGCCGAACAAAGGCGGCTGTTCTCGCTGATCGAGCAGATCAACCCGAAGGACAAGGCGGCGCTGACGGCCGTCTGGGACCGGTTGTCGGCCTTTCTCGATGTCCATGCCGAGGCTGAGGAACGCTATTTCTACCCGACCCTGCTGAAGGTCGGCGAGTCTGCCAACGACGCCGAGGGCGATGACGCGACGCCCGAGACCGAGGACGCCATCGAGGACCACAACAAACTGCGCGATGCGGTCAAGGCCGTCGAGAAGCACAACGTTGGAACCAAGGCGTGGATCGAAGCGGTCGGCGAGGCCAACGTCGTCAACTCCAAACACATGGGCGAAGAAGAGCGTCAGGGCCTGACCGATTTCCGCCGCACCGCCGACATCCAGACCCGCCACGACCTGGGCGTGCAATTCCTGGCCTTTGTGATGGACAACCTCACCGGGGTGAAGCCGGTCAACAAGGAGCCTGAGACCTACATCGAAAAGCACGGTTAAGCTCGGGTCGCGCCGACAACGCCGCTGGCTGAAGGAACCCGCCCCCGACCGGCGCCGTTGGCTTGGCGATGGACTGGAATGATCTGCCCGGCTTTGCTCTTCCGCTTCTCGCCGCCGTGCTGGCGGGCGGGCTGATCGGTTTCGAGCGCGAATGGCGCGGGCGGGCGGCCGGATTCCGCACCCACATACTGGTCTGCCTCGGCTCGGCTCTGCTGATGGAAGCGGCTGTCATGCAGGGGGCTTGGCGGTTCGCGCCCCTGCCCGGCACGGAGATCGTCAGCGACCCCACCCGCATGGCGCACGGCGTTCTGACGGGCATAGGGTTTCTGTGCGCAGGCGTCATCTTCCGCAGCGGCTTCTCGATCCACGGCCTGACCACGGCGGCGTCGCTCTGGGTCACGGCGGCCATCGGCCTGTTGTTCGGCGCCGGCCTCTATGCGCTGGGCGGGGTTGGAACGGCCTTGACGGCGGCGATCCTGATCGGCCTCAGGCTCGTCAGCCGCCGCCTGCCCCAGACCGCAGTGGTGGACGCCAGCGTGAGTTGGCGACGCGACACGCCCGAGGCGGAAGCCCGGGTTCTGGCGGCTCTGGACGAGGTCACCCGCGTCGAACGCGCCGATCATCACGAATTGGTCGATCAGGGCCGTCTGGTTCGGCGCGGCTTCCGGCTGACCAAGATACTGCCCGACGACCTCACGCGCCTGGCTGGAAACCTGAGGGCCATCGAAGGCGTCGAAGCCTATGATCTGGATCCCCGCGCTGACTGACATCGCTTGATCCCCGACGATTTGCGGGACTAGGTTCGGTTTCGTCTGTCAGCGGAGAGAATTTCTTGATCAGTTGGGATTTGGTCTGGCCCGTGGGGGCGGCCATGACGGCGGGCGGCCTGGTCGGGATCGAGCGCACCTATCACGGCCATCCGGCGGGCTTCCGCACCCATATCCTGGTGGCCATGACGTCCTGCGTGCTGATGCTGGCCGCCATGCATCAGGCCAGTTGGGGCTTCGTCGCCCTGCCCGACCAGCGATTGGTCATCGACCCGACGCGGATGTCGCATGGCATACTGACCGGCATCGGCTTCCTGTGCGCGGGCGTAATCTTCCGCGAGGGATTTTCGGTTCATGGCCTGACCACGGCGGCGTCGCTTTGGACCACTTCAGCCATCGGCATGCTGTTCGGCGTGGGGATGACGGCGCTGGCCCTGACCGCATCGGGGGCCACCTTGCTGGTGCTGGCCATACTGCGGTTCATGGACGCCCGCCTGCCGCATGTGGGGGTGATGGACGTGACCCTGCGATGGAGAAGCGAGGACAAGCCGACGGAGGCGGTCCTGCATGAAATTCTGGCCGACAGCGGCGTCCGCCCCGTCCGCATCGGCCATGTCGTCAGCCACGACGGCCTGATCCACGAACACCACATCAAGGCGCGAGGCCCCATGCCGCTGAAGGTCGATCACCTCTCCTCACGCCTTTCCGGGCGGAACGGGTTGGCAGGCTTTTCCATCATGCCGCGGGACGACTAGCCGCGCTTGAAGCGACCTGGTCATTGTTCGCTAACCGTCTTTGCGGCATGACTGGAACGAATGACGAACACACTGATTCAAAAAAGCGGGCCGACTCGCATCCTGGGGCTGGACCCCGGTCTGCGCCGCACCGGCTGGGGCGTGGTCGTGGCCGAAGGCTCGCGCCTGCGCTGGATCGCGCACGGGGTGGTTGCGCCGCCGGAAGCCGCGCCGTTCAGCGAGCGTCTGCTGTTCCTGCTGGAAGCCGTGTCGGAAATCTGCGCCGCCCATGACTGCGACGAAGCGGCGATCGAGGAGGTCTTCGTCAACATGAACCCGTCGTCGACGCTGAAGCTGGGCCACGCCCGCGCGGCGGTCATGCTGGCCCCCGCCCGCTGCGGCCTGTCGGTGGCGGAATATTCGCCCAATCTGATCAAGAAGGCCGTGGTCGGGGCCGGTCATGCCGACAAGACCCAGATCGCCTTCATGGTCAAACGCCTGCTGCCCGCAGCCGGAGACGTGAAGGCCGACGCCGCCGACGCCCTGGCCGTCGCCATCACCCACGCCCAATTGAGGAAACGCGCCTTGCTGACCGCCTTGCGAGGCGCAGCATGATCGGGCGTCTCAGGGGCGTGCTGGCCGAGGTGGAGCAGGACCATTGCGTGATCGACTGCGCGGGCGTGGGCTATGTCGTGGCGTGCGGCGCGCGGACACTGCAGCGGCTTCCGGCGCCAGGCGATGAGGCCATCGTCCATGTCGAACACGTCTGGAACAGCGAAAACGGCCCGCGTCTGTACGGCTTTCTGACCCGCGACGAGCGCCGCGCCTTCACCACCCTGACCGGCATTCAGGGCGTTGGGCCCAAGGCGGCGTTGTCTGTGCTGGACGTCCTGCCGCCCGGCGAGCTGGCGGCGGCTGTGGCGCGCGAGGACAAGGCGGCGGTCGCCCGCGCCAACGGCGTCGGACCGAAGCTGGCCCTGCGCATCGTCATCGAACTGAAGGGCAAGCCCCTGGGCGATCCCAGCTTCACGCCGAGCGCGGCGGGCGTTCATATGGAAACGGCGCCGCCCGCCCCCAGCGTCTCCGGCGAAGCCGTCTCGGCTCTGCTGGGTCTGGGCGTGGCCGAGATCAATGCGCGCCGCGCCGTGGATCAGGCGCTCATCCGGTTGGGCGATGAAGCGGAGTTGTCAGCGGTGATCCGGGCCGCATTGCAGGAGTTGGGGCGATGACCTCAGTATTCCGCTCATCCCGGCGAAAGCCGGGACCCAGTGCTTTGGGTGACGGCGTCTTTAAGGTCACGTGTCGATCGGTTGTCCTGAAATGCATGCGCCAAACTGGACAGGACTGGGTCCCGGTTTTCGCCGGGATGAGCAGGTGTCGAAATGACTGAGGACAGGCTGGTGGATGCATCCCCCGCCCCCGGCGAACAATACGACCGCGCCTTGCGGCCGCAGACGCTGTCGGAGTTCGTTGGCCAGTCGGCGGCCAAGGGCAATCTGAAGGTCTTCATCGACGCTGCAAGGGGCCGGTCCGAGGCGCTGGACCACGTCCTGCTGTTCGGCCCTCCCGGTCTGGGCAAGACGACGCTGGCGCAGATCGTGGCGCGTGAACTGGGCGTCAGTTTCCGCGCCACCTCCGGCCCGATCCTGGCCAAGGCGGGCGATCTGGCGGCGATCCTGACCAATCTGGAGCCGCGCGACGTCCTGTTCATCGACGAGATCCACCGGATGTCGCCGCTGGTGGAGGAGATCCTCTATCCGGCGATGGAGGATCATGTGCTGGACCTGATCATCGGCGAGGGGCCGTCGGCGCGGTCGGTGAGGATCGATCTGGCGCCCTTCACCCTGGTCGGGGCGACGACGCGGGCGGGGCTGCTGGCCACGCCGCTGCGCGACCGGTTCGGCATACCCCTGCGGCTGGAGTTCTATTCGCCCGAGGAACTGACGGCGGTGATCCGGGGCGCGGCGAGGAAGATGGGCGCGGCCGTCACCGAGGACGGGGCGATGGAGATTGCGCGTCGGGCGCGAGGCACGCCGCGCATCGCCGGACGTCTGTTGCGGAGGGTGCGGGACTTCGCCGACGCGGAAGGCAAGACCATCGATCGACTGGCGGCGGCGCGGGCGCTGGCGCGGCTGGAAGTCGACGAAGCCGGGTTGGACAGTCTGGACCGCCGCTTCCTCAAGGCCCTGATCGAGAACTATGGCGGCGGGCCGGTGGGCATGGACACGCTGGCGGCCGCCATCGCCGAGGCGCGCGATGCGGTCGAGGACGTGATCGAGCCCTATCTGCTGCAGCAGGGCTTCATCCAGCGCACGCCGCGCGGCCGCATGGCCTGCGCCAAGGCCTACGCCCACCTGGGCCTGACCGAACCGCCCAAGCCGCCGGCATCGCCCGACCTGTTCGGCGGCAAGTGACGGCTTCATTTTACGCGCGAACCCCGTCATCCTGTGATCGGAAAGGGGCCGCATGACACGCAGGGCCATCAGAACCGATCGCTTGATCCTCGTCCTCGGCGTGATCGTGCTGCTGCTGGGCGGTCTGTCCGCATGGGTGGTGATCCGCAACAACAGCCTGACGTCCGAGGAGGCCCGGCCCGAGGCGCGCGCCCTGCGCCAACTGCGTGAAAACATGGGCCCGACCGCCGAACTGCGTCACACCCAGGTCGGGAACGGCCTGGCCCTGTGCGGCTATGCCGGTCTGCGCGGCGACCCGCGCGCCGTGGCCTTCGTCTCGCGGCCCCGGCGTCTGCTGATGGAGGACGATCCCCTGCCCCGCGAGTTCGCCGCCATGGTCCGCACCGACTGCCCCGGCTTCCTGCAGCGCCGTCCCGCCGCGACGGTCCCATGAGCGACACCCCCACCGCTGGCCGTTTCGAGGGCCGCGAGCACCGCCTGCCGGTTCGCGTCTATTACGAAGACACCGACTTCACCGGTCTGGTCTATCACGCCAACTATGTGCGCTATTTCGAGCGCGGGCGGTCGGACTGCCTGCGCCTGATGGGCATCGGCCACGCCGAGCTTCTGGACGGCGACCAGCCTCTGGCCTTCGTCGTGTCGAAGATGGCGCTGACCTTTCTCAAGCCCGCCCGTATCGACGACGCCCTGGTGGTCCGCACCCATTATGACGCGGTGAAAGGCCCGCGCCTGCTGATCAATCAGGCCATCACGCGCGGAGACGAAGTTCTGTGCCGCGCCGAGGTGGAGGTGGTCTGCATCCATCTGGACGGACGGCCCCGCCGCCCGACGCAGGCGCTGAAGGACAAGGTGTCGCCCTGGCTGGCTCCAACCGCTTGATCGCAGCTTGACCGTTCACGCAACCGTCAGAACTCGACCGGTGACGCAGGCTTTGCGCCCGGTTAGACCCGCAGCGCCACACAATCGCCCCCTCCATCCGCTGGACAGGGACGACACGACCACGACTCACCTTTCGAGGACGCCTGAATGCTGAATCCCATCGATCTGTTCGTGCACGCGGACTATGTGGTCAAGCTGATCATGATCGGCCTGATCGTCGCCTCCCTGTGGTCGTGGGCCGTGATCATCGACAAGGCGGTCAAGTTCACCTCGATGAACCGCCTCGCCCGCGATTTCGAACAGGATGTCGGCTCGGGCCGGTCGCTGGAGGACATCGCGGCCCAGGCCGGGTCGTCGCCGGAACATCCCCTGCCGCGCATGCTGGTCATCGCCCTGTCAGACTGGCGCGAGGCGCGAACGCGCGGGCCGCTGACCGAGGGGCAGGGCAACCTTCTGATGTCGCGCATCGACCGCGCGCTGGACAGTTTGATCGCCCGTGAAAGCCAGAAGGTCGAGAACGGCCTGGGCGTGCTGTCGGTGGTCGCCACCGCCTCGCCCTTCATCGGCCTGTTCGGCACGGTCTGGGGCATCATGAACGCCTTCCACGCCATCGCGGCGTCGGGCAACACCAACCTGGCCACCGTGGCTCCGGCGATTTCAGAGGCCCTGTTCGCCACCGCGCTCGGCCTCGCCGCCGCCATCCCGGCCTATATGGCCTACAACAAATTCTCGATCGACGCGGGCAAGTTCACCGGCCGTCTGGAGAGCTTCGCCGACGACCTTCAGGCCGCCGTGGCGCGTCGCCTGGGCGCCCCGTCCGCTGCGGCGCGTACGCAGGACGAGCCCTCGCGTCGGGAGTTCTGAGCCATGGCGATGGGAGCTGGAGGCGGCGGCGGAGGCGGCCGCAGGCGCGGACGCCGCAACCGCAAGGGTCCGCTGACCGAGATCAACGTCACCCCCCTGGTCGACGTCATGCTGGTGCTGCTGATCATCTTCATGATCTCGGCGCCCCTGCTGACGGTCGGCGTGCCGCTGGAACTGCCCAAGACGGAAGCCGGCGCAGTCAGCACCACGTCCGAGCCCGTCACCGTCTCGATCAAGCGCGACGGCGCCATCTATGTCGGCGAGGGCGAGGTCAACTGGGAGCAGCTGCTGATCCGCGTCGCCCAGGACGGCGGCGAGGGCGCGCGTGAAAAGCCGGTCTTCGTCCGCGCCGACGGTCAGGCCCCCTATCAGGCCGTGGCCCGGGTCATGGCCCGCCTGTCCTCGGCGGGCTTCACCAAGCTGAACCTGATCACCGACACTGTGGCGCAGGGTTCCGCTGATCCGGGCCAAGAAGGCTGACGATTTGAACCGGCCTGCGACATCGTTGATCGCCTCGATCGCGCTGCACGGCGTCGCGGTCGCCGCCATCCTGCTCGCCAGCCTGCTGGGCTGGTCGCGCGCGCCCCTGCCGGTCGTCACCGCCGTGCCCGTGTCGATCGTTTCGGACGTGACCATTGAAGCCGCAGCGGCTGACAATCCCTCCGAGGAGCTGGTGACGGAAGACGCCGACACCGCCCCGGTCGAGAGCCAGCCCGAACCCACGCCGCCGGAACCCGAGCCGGCCCCGACGCCGCCCGCGCCGCGCCCGACACCCCAACCGACTCCCCGGCCCACACCTCCGTCGAGGCCGGCGCCGACTCCGCGTCCAACCCCGCCCGCGACACCGCCGCGGACCACGACGCCGCCCAGAACCACGCCTCCGCGCGCCAATCCGCCTGCACGCCCCGCCACGCCGCCTCGCCGTGAGGACAGTCTGGATCTGGACGCCCTGTCCGGCCCGGCCCGCAATGCGACAGCGCCCGGCAACCGTCCACGCACGGGTCAGCAGGGTTCAGGCGCCGCGCCGCGCGCTGTCGGGCGCGCCTCCCTTCAAGCTCTGGCCAGCCAGATTTACGACAACTGGGACGTGCCCTGCACCCTGCCCGGCGGCGACGACCTGACCATCGGGGTCAAGGTGACGCTGACCGAGCGCGGAACCATCGTCGGCAGCCCCCGGATCACCGGCGGCGGTTCGGGCAACACCTGGCGCATCGCCAGCGAAGGCGTCCAGCGCGCGCTGCGGGCCACGAATTTCAACATGCCAGCCGACTATGAACAGCAGGAGCTGACCTTCAGCTTCCAGACTGCAAACTATTGCCGCAACCGTTGATGACGGCCACTCGTTAGCCAAAACGCCTGAAAGGCGCCGCATTCACCATCAAGCTAGGCTTGACGATGCATGATGGCGTCCGAACCTGCAGACTGGAGACACTGATGCGATCGAAGATGTTGTTGGCGACCGCAGCCCTGGGGATGATCCTCGCCCCCGCGTCCAGTTTCGCCCAGACGCCCGCGTCCGGCGGCGGCCAGGAAATCGTGGTCGACCAGGGCGTCACGCGCGCCCTGCCCATCGCCGTGGTCAACTTCAACGGCGAGAACGGCGCCGATCTGGGCAATGTGATCCGCGACGACCTGCGCCGCACCGGGCGGTTCGCGCCTCTGGACCCCAACAGCTTCGTCGAGACCGGCCTGACCCTGGCCAATGCGCCCAACTTCCCGCAGTGGACCTCCATCGGCGCCCAGGCTGTGCTTTACGGGTCGGTGACACGTCGGCCCGACCAGCGCAACGACTACGGCTTCCGCCTGTACGACCCCTACCGCCAGTGCCAGCTGCTGTCCTATCAGTTCACGGCCACGCCCGAGCAATGGCGCCGCATCGGCCACAAGATCGCCGACCTGATCTACCAGCGCATGACCGGCGAGCCCGGTCTGTTCGACAGCCGCGTCCTGTTCGTGTCCGAGAGCGGCACCCAGCTGAACAGAATCTCGCGCCTGACCATTTCCGATCAGGACGGCTACAACCCGACCTATCTGACTCAAGGCGACGAGGTGATCATGTCGCCGCGCTTCTCGCTGCATGATCCGAACGAGATCACCTATGTGGCGCTGGGCAAGGACTACAGCCGCATCTACCTCTACAACCTGACCACGGGCCGCCGCGAAAGCCTGGGCGAGTTCGACGGCCAGGTGCTGGCGCCGCGCTTCTCCAACGATGGCGGGCGGATGGCTTTCTCGATCATCCGGGGCGGCAACACCGACATCTATGTGATGGACCTGGCCAGCCGTCAGGTGCGCCGTCTGACCAGTGATCCGGGCATCGACACCTCGCCGACTTTCAGCCCCGACGGAACGCAGATCGCCTTCACCTCCGACCGGGGCGGCGCCGCCCGCATCTATGTCATGCGCTCGGACGGGTCAGGCCAGCGCGCCATTTCGCGCGGCGGCGGTCTCTACACCACCCCGAACTGGAGCCCGCGCGGCGACCTGATCGCCTTCACCAAACAGGCCGGAGGCCGGTTTTCGACCGGCGTGATGAACAGCGACGGCTCGGGCGAGCGCATCCTGTCGTCCAGCTATTTCGAGGAAGGCCCGTCCTGGGCGCCCAATGGCCGCTACATCATGTTCGCGCGCCAGTCGCCGGGCGGCGACACCCGTCTGTGGACCGTCGATCTGACCGGTCGGGTCATCTCCCAGTCGGGTTACACCGGTCGCGGGACCGACCCCGCCTGGTCGCCGCTGCTGGACGAACAGCCGACGAATCTGGGCGGCGGACGCGGCGACTCCTGCTCAACCTGATCAGGTTTGGGCACTTTCCGATCAAACCCGCGTTACCTCAGATACGCCTGTCGCAATCCCGCCCCAACTGGGGCCTTATAGCCAAGCTGAACACCTCGTTTTCAAGGAGCCATCATGACCAAGCCCTCTAGCCTCCTCCGTCTGGCCGCTGTCGGCCTGGCCATGACCGCCATCGCCGCCTGCACCCCGCGCGCACCCGCCGACACCGGCGCCGGCAACACCGCCCCGCCGGTGAACAACAACCCGCAATATCCGGGCACGGACACGGGCAATGTCGGCGGCGGCAACCTGGGGGCCATCGCCTCGGGTTCGGAACAGGACTTCGTCGTCAACGTCGGCGACCGCATCTACTTCGACCTGGACAGCTATGAGGTCCGCGCCGACGCCCAGCCGCGTCTGGACGCCCAGGCCGCCTGGCTGCAACGCTATCCCCAGGTGACGGTCCGCATCGAAGGCAACGCCGACGAACGCGGCACCCGCGAATACAACCTGGCCCTGGGCGCCCGCCGCGCTGAGTCGATCCGCACCTATCTGGTGCAACGCGGCGTCTCCGCCGGCCGCATCGACACCATCAGCTTCGGCAAGGAGCGCCCGATCGCCGAGGGCTCGACCCAGGACGCCTTCGCCCGCAACCGCAACGGCCACACCGCCGTGGTCAGCGGCGCCGTTCGCTGATCCAGCGTCCGAGCGTTTGAATGAAATGGAGGCGTCGGCTCAGGCCGGCGCCTCTTTTCTTTGCGGGTCGGACCGCTAAAAGTCCGCTGCGACGATTGGGGGAGATCAGAATGGATTTGGAAGCAGCAGGCGGAGTCGTCACCGGCGGCCTGATCGCCAGCGCCGTCGAAAAGCCGACGGGCGAAGCGGGCGAGCATCACGGCGTCTGTTCAGATTGCGAAGCGCCGGTGTCGGGCCGCTTCTGCTCCAACTGCGGCCAGCCGACCCACGTCCATCGCTCCTTGCTGCACTTGGGCGAAGAACTGCTGCACGGGGTCATGCATTTCGACGCCCGCATCTGGCGCACCCTGCCGCTGCTGTTCATCAACCCCGGACGGCTGACGCGCGAATGGGTGCAGGGACGGCGCACCCGCTATGTCTCGCCTCTGGCCATGTTCCTGTTCACCCTGTTCGTGATGTTCTTCGCGCTCAGCTTCATGCCGCACCCTGAGGCGGTCACAACACCTCTTCCCGAGCGCATCGCCGAACAGCGCGCCGATCTGGCTCAGGCCGAACAGGCCGTGGTCACCGCCCGCAGCGAAATGACAGCCGCAGAGGTGATCGGACCGGAATCCGCGACCAGCGGCGCCCGTCAGGGCATGGCCGCCGGCGTACTGGCCGCCGCAGAAGGCGCCGTCATCGGTCAACGCGAACGCCTGTCCCGGCTTGAGCATGAGCAGATCGACGGCCGCAAGGACGGCCTGACCCCCGGCAGCTGGCAGGCGCAGGTGGCCGACATCGCCAAGGACGCCACGAATGACGGCCAGGGTCAGGGCCACGGTTTGACCGCCACCGTTCTGAAGAAGCTGAAGAACCCCGATCTGGCGGTCTACAAGCTGCAGCAGACGATGTATAAATTCGCCTTCCTGCTGGTGCCGCTGTCGATCCCCTTCGTGGCCCTGATGTTCCTGTGGAAGCGGGGTTTCACCCTCTACGACCACGGGGTCTTCGTGCTGTATTCCCTGACCTTCATGTCGATGCTGCTGATGGCGGTCGTGGTCGCCGCGACGATGTTCAGGGGGGCGGGCGGAGCCGTCATGGGCGCGGCCAGCTTCATCGTCCCGATCCACATGTTCGCCCAGTTGAAGGGCGCCTACAGCCTGTCGATCTTCTCGGCGCTGTGGCGGACCTTCGCCTTGCTGATCTTCTGCACCTTCGCCGCGTCGCTGTTCATCATCGCCATCGTCTATCTGGGCCTGGGACATTGAGCGTGGCCTTGCGGACGCCGCAAATCGATGGGACGACAGGCATATGAAGATGCTCTCCAGAACCACCGCCCTGACGGCCCTCGGCATTGTGCTGATCACGGGCACGACCACGCTCGTCGTCGCCCAGACCCCGCCGATGGAGGCCGTCCAGTGGGACAAGCGCCGTCTGGACCAACTGGACCGCAACGTCCGCCGGCTGGAGCGCGCGGTGACCCAGCGCAACGCCGCCGGCCAGCCTGTTCTGGTCGAGCCGGACCCAGAGGTCATCGCCCTGCAAGGCCGCGTAGACATCATGGACCGCCGCCTGCGCGACCTCGAAGCCACGGTCCAGCGCGTCAACGGCGACCTGGAGCGGCTCAGCTTCCAGCTGGATGAGTCCACGCGCGACAACACCGCCATGGGCGCGCGCCTGCGCGACGCCGAGAGCCGGCTGCGCACCATCGAAACCGCCGCCCAGCGCGAAGCCGAGCTGAACGCGCCGATTTCGTCGGACTCGCCGACCGGCAACGCCGCCCAGGATCTGGCCGCCGCCGTGCGTCTGGCCGCCAGCGACCCGGCGCGGGGCGACCGCGCCCTGCAAGGCGTCGCCGCCGCCTGGCCCGACACTCCCCAGGCGCAGGAGGCCGGCAGCCGTCTGGGCGACCTGCGCGTCGCTTCTGGCGATCACGCGGGCGCCGTGGCCTTCTACGCCAGCGCCCTGCGCGGCTGGCCGACCGCCTCCTGGGCCCCGGCCACGACGCTGGAGCTGGCGACGGCTCTGAACGCCACCGACCGCAAGACGCAGGCTTGCACCGCCATGAACGAGTTCACGCGCCGCTATGCGCCGACCGCCACGCCCGCCGTGCGCACCCGCGCAACCCAGCTGCGCGCCCGGATCGGGTGCAGCTGACCTCGCCTGCGGGGGAAGACTGGCTCGGCACGGCCCGTGACCGACTTTCAGCCCGGCTGGAGACGGATGCGGACCAGCCTGTGGTCCTGGCCCTGTCAGGCGGCGGCGACTCCATCGCCCTGCTGCACATGGCCGCCGCCTGGGCGGCTGAGGCTGGACGCCGCCTGCTGGCCCTGACCGTCGACCACCAGATCAACCCGGACAGCGGCCGTTGGACCCGGTTCGCGCAGGCCGCCGCCCATGACGTCGGCGCCGACTGGCGCGGTCTGGACTGGACCGGCGACAAGCCCGCGACCGGTCTGGCCGCCGCCGCCCGCGCCGCCCGCCACCGCCTGATCGCCGAGGCGGCGCGAGACGCCGGGGCCCGCGTCGTCCTGTTCGCCCACACCGCCGACGACATCGCCGAAGCCGACCGGATGCGCGACGAAGGCTCGACCCTGGGCCATCTGCGCGACTGGTCGCCTTCGCCCGCCTGGCCCGAGGGGCGCGGCCTGATGCTGCTGAGGCCCATGCTGGACGCGCGGCGCGGCGACATCCGGGAATGGTTGAAGCAGGCGGACCATGACTGGATCGACGACCCGGCGAACGACGACCTTCGGCTGACGCGCAGCCGGGCGCGGGTGGAGCTGGCGCAAGAAGAGACAACGTTGTCAGAGACGTCGGCGACCGCGTCCGACGCTTTCGCTGAAAACGTGGCGCACCAGAACGACGGCGTCATCCGTCTCGACCGCAATGTCCCCGCCGCAACGCTCGCCGCCGCCCTGGTCTGTGCGGGGGGCGGCCACCGCCTGCCGCGCGGCGCGCGTCTGGCGCGGGCGATCGAACGGCTGCGAGCGGGCGAAGTGTTCTCGGCCACCCTGTGCGGCGCGCGGCTGGAGGCGAACGACGACGGCGTCCTCATCGTGCGCGAACCGGGCGAATTCCGCCGCCTGCCTTGCCCCCCGCTCAGGCTGACGCCGGGACAGGAGGCGGTCTGGGACGGTCGCTGGGCCGTCACGGTCGCGGAGCCCGGCTGGTCCGTTGTCGCCTCGGCGGGGCGTCAGAGCCGCCTGCCGCCCGCCGACCGCGCCCGGTTGAAGGCCCTGCCCGCCTCGGCGCGTGGGGCGCGGCCTGTGCTGATCCGCGACACCTCGAGTGCAGTGGTTCTTGCAGAGAGCATCGGCGCGGCGCGGTCCCTGGTCGAACAGAGACTGGCCCTCCGCCTGGGCGCAGTGACGCAGGAACGACATCTGGACTGAGCTATCCATGGCGCAAACGCCGTTGACCGCCTATTTCTAGCGGCGACATCACCGAATGACGGGGCTCCAAGCCGCCTCGAAGGATCGAAACGAGAATGAATCTGCGCAATTTGGCCATCTGGGGCGTGATCCTGCTGGGCGTTCTGACGTTGTGGTCGGCGTTCGGCCGCACCGGCGGCATGGGCATGCCGGGCGACAAGGCCGCAGCGGCCCGTCCGCAGCCGATCGACTACAGCCAGTTGATCGCGCACCGCGACGCCCAGGAAATCACCGGCGTCGAGGTCAAGGGCGACCAGCTGGTCGGCCAGCTCAAGAACGGCTCGGCCTTCACCACCGTCACCGTTATGCCCAACGCCGATCTGGTCGAGAGCATCCGCGCCTCGGGCGCCGAGGTGAAGGTGCAGACGACCCGCACCTCCATCTGGCTGACCGTTCTGATCGGCGCCCTGCCCTTCGTGCTGATCATCGGCTTCTACTTCCTGATCATGCGCCACATGCAAGGTGGAGCGAGAGGCGCGATGGGCTTCGGCAAGTCCAAGGCCAAGCTGCTGACCGAGCACAAGGGCAGGAAGACCTTTGAAGACGTCGCCGGCGTGGATGAGGCCAAGGAAGAGCTGACCGAGGTCGTCGACTTCCTCAAGGATCCGGGCAAGTTCCAGCGTCTGGGCGGCAAGATCCCCAAGGGCGCGCTTCTGGTGGGCCCTCCCGGCACCGGCAAGACCCTGTTGGCGCGCGCGGTGGCGGGCGAGGCGGGCGTGCCCTTCTTCTCGATTTCGGGGTCGGACTTCGTTGAAATGTTCGTCGGCGTCGGCGCCAGCCGCGTGCGCGACATGTTCGAACAGGCGAAAAAGAACGCGCCCTGCATCATCTTCATCGACGAGATCGACGCCGTCGGTCGTCACCGTGGCGCCGGTCTCGGCGGCGGCAACGACGAGCGCGAGCAGACGCTGAACCAGCTGCTGGTCGAGATGGACGGCTTTGAGTCCAACGAAGGCATCATCCTGATCGCGGCGACCAACCGTCCCGACGTTCTGGACCCGGCCTTGCTGCGTCCCGGCCGCTTCGACCGTCAGGTCGTGGTGCCCAACCCCGACGTCAACGGCCGCGAAAAGATCATCCGCGTCCACATGAAGGACGTGCCCCTGGCCGCCGATGTGAATGTGAAGACGATCGCGCGAGGCACCCCGGGCTTTTCCGGCGCCGACCTGGCCAATCTGGTCAATGAGGCCGCCTTGATGGCTGCGCGCAAGGACCGCAAGATGGTCACGCACCGCGACTTCGAGGACGCCAAGGACAAGGTCATGATGGGCGCCGAGCGCAAGTCCATGGCCATGAACGAGGAAGAGAAGCGCCTGACCGCCTATCACGAGGGCGGCCACGCCATCGTCGCCATCAACGTCAAGATGGCCGACCCGGTGCACAAGGCGACCATCGTCCCGCGCGGCCAGGCCTTGGGCATGGTGATGCAGCTGCCGGAAGGCGACCGCTATTCCATGAAGTATCAGCAGATGATCGACCGCATCGCCATCATGGCCGGCGGCCGCGTGGCCGAGGAGCTGATCTTCGGCAAGGAGAACATCACCTCGGGCGCATCTTCGGACATCCAGCAGGCGACCAAGCTGGCTCGCCGCATGGTGACTCAGTGGGGCTTCTCGGAAGTGCTGGGCACGGTCGCCTACGGCGAGAACGAGCAGGAGGTCTTCCTGGGCCACTCGGTCGCCCGCAGCCAGAACATCAGTGAGGAGACCGCGCGTCTGATCGACAGCGAGGTCAAGAAGCTGGTCACCTCCGGTTGGGACGAGGCGCGTCAGATCCTGACCGACAAGGCCGAGGATCTCGAGAAGCTGGCTCAGGCCCTGCTGGAGTATGAGACCCTGTCCGGCCACGAGATCACCGACCTGCTTGAAAACGGCGTCGCCCCGAACCGTGACGAGACCAACGCCCCGACCGTCGGCCCTTCGGTCTCCGTGCCGATCACGCCGGTGTCGGACGGTGTCGAGATCGAACAGCCGACCGTTCACTGATCGCACCACTGAAACGCGGAAAGGGCCGGAGGAGACTCCGGCCCTTTTTGCTGTCTGACTGATAGACGGTCGAGAAGCCTATTCGGCGTCCTCGATCTGCACCACCGTCAGGTGGCGCAGGGCGCCGGAGGGATCGGGCCAGTCGATGCTCTGCCCCTCTTTCAGGCCGATCAGGCCGACGCCGACATGCGACAGGGGCGAGATCAGGCCGGCGTCGATGTCGGCTTCGACCGGCATGACGATCTTGACGCGGCGCACGCGGTCGCTGCGCCCGTCGGTGTAGTGGATCCAGCGATACAGGCCGACCACAGGCTCATTGTCGTCAACGACGATGGCGCGCGACAGCTCTTCCTGCAGCAGGCCGACCACCCCTTCGGCCTCCTGAAGGTCCCCGACCAGGCTGGACAGGCGCTCAAGGTCCTCGGCGCGCAGATGAATGACGGGAAGCGACGCCGCAGCGCCGGATGGGATGGAGGTCATCAGAAGTCTCTGAAAAATTCGGTCGCCCGCCTTTCCGGCGCCGCGATCTCGATAGGGGAAATAGGCGGCGACACAGCCCGGGAACGGTGGACAGCGCGCAGCCGCCCCGGGCTATCGTCCTGCGACGAGACGCCCCGCGTGGTTCAACAACCGGCCCTGATCGGATGGTCCAAACATTACGACTGGAAGCTGAAGGCGAACGCGTCGAAAGTCAAACATCGTGAAAGCCTGATGCAAAACATGTTTGCATCATAAACTTGTTTTTGATAGGAGGCGGACAACAGGAGGAGTTTCCATGTCCGCCCATCCCCTTTCCGCCTCGCCGACGCCCGAGCGCCTGCACGGCCTCGACGCCCTGCGCGGCGCAGCGCTCACGCTCGGCGTCGTCCTGCACGCCACGCTGAGCTATTTCCCCATGCCGATCTGGCTGTTCCCAGACGACCAGACCTCGCCGGCGGCAGGCGTGCTGTTCTTCGCCATCCACACTTTCCGCATGACCACCTTCTTCCTGATCGCCGGCCTGTTCGCGCATCTGCTGCTGGCGCGGAAGGGAAGCTGGGCCTTCATCCGCAACCGGCTGGGGCGGATCGCCAATCCCCTGTTCGGCATGTGGTGGGTGGTCTTCCCGGCGGTGATCGCCGTCATCGTCTGGAAGGCCGCGATCGACAACGGCGGGACCATTCCGACGGGCGGTCCGCCGCCTCCGCCGCTGACGCTGGCGACCTTCCCCCTGCTGCACCTGTGGTTCCTGTGGGTGCTGCTGCTGTTCTACGCCGTCATGCTGGTGGTGCGTTTCACCTTCAAGCGGATCGACCGCGACGGTCGGCTGGCGCGCGGCGTCGACCGTTTCACCGGCCTGCTGATCGGCCCGTGGACGCCCGCCCTTCTGGCCGCCCCGCTGGCCCTGGCCTTCTGGCTGACGCCCGACTGGATTCCCTTCCTGGGCATTCCGACGCCGGATGTCGGCTTCGTGCCCAACCCAGTCGCCGTCACCGCCTTCGGCATGGCCTTTGGTCTCGGCGTCCTGCTGGACCGCCGCCGCGATCTGCTGATCCGCATCGAGACGCTGTGGCCCTTGTTCACGGTCGTCGCCGTCGGAACATGCGCCGGCGCCCTGATTCTGGCGGGCGGTCCCGTGCCGACGCTGAAGCCTGTCGCCGATCCCGCGACCAAGGCGGCCGCCGCCTGCCTCTACGCCTTCGCTGCCTTCACCTCGACCTTCGCGGTCACGGCCCTGGCCCTGCGCTTCGCCTCGGGCCACAGCGCCATCCGCCGCTATCTGGCCGACGCCTCCTACTGGATCTATCTGATCCACATGCCGCTGGTCATGGCCGGGCAGGTGCTGATGCTGGACAAGCCCTGGCCCTGGTTCATCAAACTAACGGTCGTGGTCGTCGGCGTGATGGCGGTCAGCTTGATCAGCTATGAGCTGCTGGTGCGCCACACCTTCATCGGCAAGGGGCTGAACGGGCGGCGCGTGCCTTGGCGCAAACCCGCCCAGCCGACTTTCGTCCCCGCCGAATAGCTTGCCAAGACAGGCCGGCTGGTTCACCTCGGACCCGTCGGCCACCGTCCAGAGAGTCGCCCCATGACCACCCCGCCCCGCCTGAACTCGCCTGAAGATGACCTCGCCTTCATGCGCTCGATCGTCGAACGCGCCGGGCGACCGTCCATGACCCTGGCGATCTGTTATCTGGCGGGCGGTCTGTTGTACGGCCTGCAGTGCCTGTTCCATGTCGGTCAGGTGATCGGCGTCATCCGCTGGCCCGACCTGGCCAATCTGGCCTTCGTGGTCATGATCACGGTCACTTTCCTGGCGGTGCTGACCTGGGCCATCCTCAAGGACCGGCGCGACGGGGTCAGTACGGTGCGAGGTCCGATCGCGGGCCGGGCCCTGAACGCGGCCTTCAGCAGCGCGGGCATGGCCAACGCCGCCGTCATCATCATCTTCGGTGTTGGAGCGATCCGCGACAACGACTTCGCCGTCTGGCTCTATTACGCCGCCATCGTCTTCGCCTTGCAGGGCGCCGCCTGGTTCATGGCGTGGAGCCTGAAGCGCAAGGGCTGGATGCTGGCCACCTCGCTGGGCGGCTGGGTCACGGCGGTGGCTCTGGGCGTGCTTGTCCGCGAACCGCTCCTGTATCTGGGCGTCTGCACCGTGGCCCTGTTCGCCCTGTTCGCCCTGCCCGGCTGGATCATGTTCCGCGAGGCGCGATCTGCGGCCCCCTCCGCTGCGAAGGCGGCCTGAGCGCGCCATGTCTGTGGCGGGCATCGGACAAATCGACGACGTCATCCACGGTCGCATGCGGCTGGGGATCATGGTCTATCTGGCCGACGCCCAGACCGCCGACTTCACCGAACTGAAGACCGCGCTGGAGGCGACCCAAGGCAATCTCTCCATCCATCTGAAGAAGCTGGAGGAGGCGGGCTATGTCGAGATCGACAAGAGTTTCCGCAACAACAAGCCCCTGACCCAGGCATCCATCACCCCCGAGGGACGCAAGGCGTTCGCCGCCTATCTGGAGGCGCTCGGCGCCCTGATCGGACGACCGGCATGAGCGCGCCCATCCTCCACGTCAGAGCCCGGCCCCGCGTCATGGGCATCGTCAACACCACCCCCGACAGCTTTTCGGACGGCGGACGCCACGCCACGGTCGAGGCCGCCGTCGCCCATGGCCTGAGGCTGGTCGAACAGGGCGCTGACATCCTCGACATCGGCGGCGAGAGCACCCGTCCCGGCTCAGAGCCCGTCGGCGTCGATGAAGAGATCGCCCGCACCGCCCCGGTCATCGCCGCCCTGCGCGCCCGTTGGCCCGGCCCGATCAGCATCGACACGCTGAAGCCCGAGGCCGCCGCCGCCGCCGTCGAGGCCGGGGCGACGATGTGGAACGATGTCTCGGCCCTGGAGCATTCGCCGGACAGTCTGGCCGTCGCCGCGCGGCTGGGCTGCGACGTGGTGCTGATGCATATGCAGGGCCAGCCGCGCACCATGCAGGACGCCCCCGTCTATGACGACGTCCAGGCCGAGGTGACCGCCTATCTGCTGGCCCGCGCCGAGGCGGCGATGGCGGCGGGGGTGGCGCGCGAACGCATCTGGCTGGACCCCGGCATCGGCTTCGGCAAGACGGTGCAGCACAATCTGATACTGATCGCAGGGCTGGACCGACTAATCGGTCTGGGCTTCCCCGTCCTGTTCGGGGCCAGCCGCAAACGGATGATCGCAGGCGTCGACCCCACGGCGGTTCAGGCTTCGGACCGGCTGGGCGGCTCGCTTGCCTTGGCGCTGGAGGCGGCGAGGCGGGGCGCCGACATCATCCGCGTCCACGATGTGCGCGAGACGGTTCAGGCGCTGGCGGTTCAGGCGGCGGTTGCGGCCGCGATCAGCTGATACAGCAGGATCAGATTGCCGCAGGTGTCGTCCAGCGTCGCGGCGCGGACCTCGCCCATGTCCTGCGGCGGCCCGCGAAAGACGACGCCCAACGCGCTTAGACGCTCATGTTCGGCGTCGATGTCGTCGACCTGAAACGCCGTCCACGGCATGCCGCGCTGGACCATCCACGCCTGAAAAGCCGCGACCTCGGGCTGCTGGCTGCCCGGCTCGATCGACAGTTCGGTCCCATCCGGTTCGGCGGGCGACACCACCGTCAGATAGCGGACCGGCCCCATCGGAATGTTCCGCTTCACCTGGAACCCCAACACATCGACATAGAAGCGTTCGGCCTTGTCCTGATCGGGCACAGCGATGCTGGTCAGTTTGATGCGGATCATGCTTCGCTCTCCATCACGCTTTCGAGGCTGTCGAGAATCATCGCCCACCCCGCGGCGCTTCGGTCGGCGTAGGCGGCCCAGGCGGGCGCCAGATCGTGGCTCAGAACGACGACGCAGCCGCCGTCCGCTTCAACAAAGGCGACGGTCACGCGGGTCGGGTCGTCCGGCGCCTCATCGACCCAGAAGTCGAAGACGATGCGGTTCGGACGTTCGATCTCCACGAACCGGCCGAAGTGGCGGGCCAGGCCTTCTCCGCGCCGCTCGAACAGGGCGAAGCCGCCGCCGGGACGCGGGTCGTATTCGACCTTCTCCATCACCCCCTCCGGCGTGTGAAACAGCCAGTCCCCGACGCGGGCGGGGTCGAGAAAGGCGTCGAACACCCGCTCGACCGGATGACGGAAACGCTTCTCGACGCGGACTTCGACGGGTGCGGTCACGCCGCCGCCTCCAGCCGCGCGGCGTAGGCGTCGCGCAGAGCGAACCAGCGGTCCCAGGACCACGGATGGCGCACGCCGCGCGTGGCGTCGTCCAGCCCCTCCATGTGATGATGCCAGCCGCTAAGGACATTGCCGCGAGACTCACGCCAGGACTCGGGCACGCGGTGGATCAGCGTCAGATGCGTGCCGTCGCCGTCCGGCGCCAATCGCCAGGACACGACAGAGTCCTCTCCGCCGAAGCTGTGGTCGAAGCGGCTGATGGGCTGGACCGTCAGCACCGTGTTCGACTGACGCCGCTTTTCCGGCGTGTCGGGCATGAAGTCATGATCCGGCTGGCGGAAATTCAGATCCATGGCGCCGCCGGGCCTGAGGTCGATCTCGGCCTCGGCCAGCCAGCAGGCCAGGCCGTCGCCGGTGGTCAGGGCCTTCCAGACCCGCTCGGGCGAATGGCGCAGGCGGCGTTCGAACCGCAGCTCCCAGCCGCCGTCTATGCTTCGCCAGGCGCCTGCGTCCGCGTCCAAAGTGATGGTCTCGTTCATTGCGGAAACTCCTTGTCCAGATGCGCCTCCAGCGCGTCCAGACGATCGGTCCAGAAGCGACGGTAACGCCCCAGCCAGGCGTCCAGTTCGGCCAGGGGCGCGGGGTTCAGCCGATACAGCCGCCGATTGGCGTCCTTTCGCACCGTCACCAGCCCCGCTTCGCGCAGGACCGACAGATGTTTCGACACGGTCGGCTGGGCGATGGGCAGGGCGCTGACGAAGTCCCCGGCGGGGCGTTCGCCGTCGGCCAGCATCGCCAGCATGGCCATGCGGTGCGGTTCGGACAGGGCTTGAAGGGCGGCGTGCATTTGCATCGCTTATCAGCAATATAGCTATATAGCAATATATAGTCGCTTGCCCCCGCCCTCGCCCTGCGCCATCTGAGCCGGATGAGCACGCCCTTCATCCCGCCCCCGCCGTCCGGCCTTGGCCGCGTCCTGATCCTGGCCGGTTCGGATTCCGGCGGCGGGGCGGGGATTCAGGCCGACATCAAGGCCGTGACCATGCTGGGCGGGTTCGCCGCCACGGCCATCACCGCCGTCACCATCCAGAACACCCTGGGCGTCCACGGGGTGCATCCCCTGCCGCTGGAGGTCATCGAGGGCCAAGCCCGCGCCGTGCTGGACGACATCGGCGCCGATGCAGTGAAGACCGGCATGCTGGGCTCGACAGAGGTGGTCGAGCGCGTCGCCGCCATTCTCGACACCACCCCCGCCCCCGCCGTGATCGACCCGGTCATGATCGCCAAGGGCGGCCACCCGCTGCTGGCCGATGAGGCGGTTCAGGCCATCCGCAGCCTGATGATCCCCCGCGCCGCGCTGCTGACCCCCAATGCGCCCGAGGCCGAGGCTCTGACCGGCCTGACCGTCGCCGATCTGGACGGTCAGCGCCGCGCCGGCGAGGCCTTGCTGGAGCTCGGCGCCCGGGCCGTGCTGATGAAGGGCGGCCATGTCGAGGACGGCGAGACGGTCATCGATCTGTTGCTGACGCCTTATGGCGAGACCTTGCTGGAGGGGCCGCGCATCGACACCCGCCACACCCACGGAACGGGCTGCACATTGGCGAGTGCGTGCGCCGCCGGACTGGCGCAAGGCAAGCCTCTGGAGGCCGCCGTCGCCGAAGCCTGGGCCTATGTCGCCGAGGCCATCCGACGCGCCCCCGGCCTGGGCGGCGGCCACGGCCCTCTGGATCACGGATGGCCCGTCCGTGACCGCTGACGCCGCCTCGCTGGAAGCCCAGCTGATCCAGATCGTGCGCAGCCATGCGCCCCTGATGCACGTCCTGACCACCGTCCGCAGCCTGGACCTGCCCGACTGGCGCATCTTCTCCGGCGCCGTCTACCAGGCGGTGTGGAACACAAAGACGGGCCGCCCGGTGGACTTCGGCGTCAAGGACTATGACCTCGGCTATTTCGATCCCGACACCAGTTGGGACGCCGAGGACGCCGTCATCAAGCGCGCCGCCTCAGCCTTTGAGGCGCCGTTCAGCGACATGGTTGAAGTGCGCAATCAGGCGCGGGTGCATCTGTGGTTCAAGGACCGTTTCGGCGGCGAGGAGGACTACAGCGCCCTGACCTGCACCGACGACGCCCCCGCCCGCTTCGTCGCCCCCTGTTTCGCCGTCGGCGTGCGGCTGGAGGCGGACGACAGCCTCAGCGTCATCGCCCCCTTCGGACTGGAGGACGTGTTCAGCCTGACCGTCCGGCCCAACCCGACGCGCCCGCGCGCCGGCGGTTGGGACAAGATCATCGCCAATGCGCGCGGCCGCTGGCCGGAACTGACGGTGGTGGATCAGGTCTGACGCGCCCCCTCATGGGCCAGCAGCCAGCGTTTGCGATCCAGCCCGCCTGCATAGCCGGTCAATGTCCCGTTCGCGCCGATGACGCGGTGGCAGGGCACGATGACGGCGATGGGGTTCTGGCCGTTGGCCAGACCGGCGGCGCGCACCGCCTTGGGCGAACCGATCGACGCCGCCAGTTGGCCGTAGCTGCGGGTCTGGCCCGCGGGAATGGCGCGGAGCGCGGCCCAGATGCTGCGCTGAAAATCCGTGCCCGCCGTCCGCACGGTCAGGCCGTCGAGAGCGATGACATCCCCGGCGAAATAGGCTGAGACGGCGTCGCGCACGCCTTGCGGCGCCGCGCCCGGCGTCAGGGCGAACCGGCCATAGTGGCGCGTCAGAAGCCGCATCATCCGCTCTTCATAGTCGGCGAAGTCCAGCGCGCGGACAGCGCCGTCGGCGTCAACGACCAGCAGCGCCTCGCCTAACGGCGTGACGAGACGCTCCAATGTAAGTGACAGGGACTCAGGCGGCGTTCTGGACATGGTCGGTCTCCTCAAGATCAGCCGCGCCCATCCCGGCGGCCGCCAGGTGCAGGGCGGCGTAGGCCCGCCAAGGCCGCCAGGTCTCGGCGAACGGAACAAGGGTCTCATCTTCCAGCCGGTCGCTGGGCGAGGTCGGCGCTTCATCCACCCACAGACCCGGCAAACGCAGGCCGGGCCGCGCCGCGATCAGAGGTTTCAGGCGCGGATCGGCGCTGAGGTCGCGCTGGATCGCCTCAGGGTCGGCGGCCAGATCAAAGACCCGTCGCACCCGCGCCAGAACGCCGGGCAAGGCCCGCAGGTCGGAGACCTCGATCACGACAACGACCCGACCTTCGTCCTCCCGCTCGACTGTGACCGCGCCTTCGGCGGCGTCGACGGCGGGGTCCAGACGACGACTCCAACGCCCCTTCTCGACGGCGTCTCCGCGCGCGCTCAGGGCCGCGATCATGGCGGGCCAGTCATAGGGCGGGCGATAGGGCAGGTTCAGGCGCACCCCGCCGATCTGGCGCCTCTCCCCGCGCCGCCTCAGGGCCGAAGGCGGGCGGTCATAGAGGGCCTGAAACGTCTCATTGAAGCGCCGCACGCTCTTGAAGCCGGAGGCCAGCGCCACCTGCGTCATCGGCAGGTCGGTCTGGTGGATCAGGGTCTTGGCCAGAAGCACGCGCCGGGTCTGGGCCACGCTGACCGGGGCGGCGCCCAGGTATTTGCGGAACAGACGGCGCAGGTGGCGCTCGCCCACGCCCAGCCGCTCGGCCAGGGCCTCGACGTCGCCGTCATCCAGCGCGCCCGCCTCGATCAGGGCCAGGCCCCGGCTGACGGTGTTGGAGGCGCCGCGCCAGGCCCCCATGTCGGGGGCGGTCTCTGGGCGGCAACGCAGGCAGGCGTGAAAGCCCGCCTCTTCCGCCGCCGCCGCCGAGGCGACGAAGCGCATGTTCTCACGCTTCGGCGTCCGCGCCGGACAGACGGGGCGGCAATAGATCCCCGTCGTCTTCACGCAGGTGAAGAACCGGCCGTCGAAGCGGGCGTCGCGCGTCAGAACGGCGCGATAGCAAGCCTCCTGATCCAGAGCGTCGGGGTTTTCCATGACTGCAGAATGAGCGCCTCGCGGCCCGATGTCTCGCGGTTTTCGGACATGTCTGTCAGACCTCAGCGGCCCGCCGCCGCCCGCCACAGATTATGCAGCAGCGCGCAGACCAGACCGAAGGCCGCGACGGCCAGAACCCAGGTCATGACCACTGACAAATTGCTGGCCAGCAGGGTCAGGTCGCTGGCGCCGTCCAGCCGGTCCAGAGCCTTCAACGCATCGACATTAAGGAGGGCCTGCCCGCCTTCGACCCGCGTCGTCTGTCCATTGACCGACAGATCAAACCAGTGCCCGGCCTGGAAGATCGTCCAGGTCAGCCACAGGCCCGCCGCGTGCAGCGGGACCATGCAGGCCGCGCGCAGACGCACGGCGTAGGGCTGGGCCAAGCTGACCAGATCGACCGCCACATGGGCCAGGGCGTAGACCAGGATGGCGGCGTGCAAGGTCGTCCAGATCGGCGCGCCGCTGATCGCCACATCGTCGCCGCGCATGGAGATATGGCCGAAGCCGGGGAAATGCAGGGCGCCGATCCACCACAGGGCGAACAGGCCGTTGACGATCAGGGAGCCGACCGCCTCCGATCCCGGCCAGCGGCCTTCGCGGCGGGGACGCAAAGCCCCGGACTGCGCCTTGACCGCCGCAGCGGCCTTGGCTGATCCCGCGCCCACCGCCGACGACCATTGCGCCGTGTCGGCCAGGCCGAAGACGCCGAGGTCGCGCACCTTCCACTCGGTCAACCATCTGGGCCGCACGCCGTAGTGCTCCATGAGCGCCGCCCCCAACGTGGCCGCGCCGATCAGGGTCAGACCCGCGCCGAAGAAGCCGTGGAAGGACTGGGCGATGTCCTGCCCGAAATTGCCCGAGCCGCCGATCAGCCGCACCACCAGGCCCAGCACGAAGACAGCGCCCAGCACCATCAGCCCGGCCTTCACTCCAAACAGCCAGTATGGAAACAGCTCGCGCCCGACCAGGGCGTCTGGTCCCTTGCGATAGCGGGCGGCGACGACCAGCGGATGGCCGATCTCGCGCAGAATGACCTCCTTCTCCTCGTCGTTCAGGGCGCGGCCCAACTCGTCCTCGCGCGCCTCAAAGCGGCTGAGGATCAGGTCGCGCAGTTCGGCGACGATGTCTTCGCGCTCGGCCTGCGGCAGTTGGGCGGCGACGGCGTTCAGATAGCGTTCGATCATGTCCATTTCGGTTTCCCCTTCAGCCTGGTTGGGAGAGAATGCGGTCGACGGAGGCGTTGATGCCCCGCCATTCCTCGGTCAGGGCCGCCAGCATGGCGACGCCCGTGACGGACAAGCGGTAGAAGCGTTTCTTGCGCCGCTCCTCCTCGCGCCATTCGCTGTCGAGCAACCCCTGGGACTCCAGCCGGCGCAGCAGCGGATAGAGGGTGCTTTCCTCCATCTCCAGCCCGTCGGCCGCCAGAGCCTGGCGCAGGGAATAGCCGTATTGTTCGGTCCTCAGGCAGGCGAGAACCGCCAGCACCAGAGTGCCCCGGCGCAGCTCCAGCCGCATGGTTTCAAACAGTTCGACGTCGAGGGCCATGGCGCTTCCTGTCCATCACATAGTGTGTGACACACAGTGTGTGCCGCATACTGTGCGACGCCGTCAAGACCCTTGTTCGCTGCTGCGTCGACCGCCCGCCGGAACCCCGGTTCTCCACTGACTATCGGCGGGCGGCGGGACGCGCTAAAATGACGGCCCCTTCGCAGGAAATCCGCTCGCTTCGTGTTCAAGAACCTGCTTCCCACCAAACCGGGCACGGAGCCCCTGGCTGACGCATTGAAGGCGTGCCGGACCCATTTCATCTGGGGCGCCGTCTTCTCGGCCATGGTCAATCTGCTGTATCTGACCCCCACCCTCTACATGATGCAGGTCTATGACCGGGTGGTGCCGACCGGCGGCATGACCACTCTGGTCCTGGTCTCGGCCGCGGCCCTGTTCGCCCTCGCGTCCTTGGCGGCGCTGGACTGGCTGAGGAGCCGGCTGATGCTGCGGGCCGGACTGCGGCTGGACCGTATGCTGTCCGGCAAGGTTCTGTCGCGGGTCATGGACCTGCAGACAAAGGCGCCGAACACCCAGGCCCTGCGCGAGTTCGACAATGTGCGCGGCGTCATCGGCGGACAGGGCATGCTGGCCCTGTTCGACGCGCCGTGGACGCCGCTTTATCTGGTCTGCTGCTTCCTGCTGCACCCGGCCATCGGCGTGCTGACGCTGGTGGGCGGCATCATCCTGTTTTCCCTGGCCTGGCTGAACGAGCGCGACACCCGCCCGCGCCTGAACCGCGCCATCCAGTCCCAGAACCACGCCTACGCCGCCCAGGAAGGCGTGGCCAGCCAGTCCGAAGTGGTTCGCGCCCTGGGCATGCGTCGCTCGTCCGTGGCCCGCCAGATCGCCGAGCGGCAGCTGGCCACCGCCGCCCAGGCCGACGCCCAGCTGGCGGGCGGGCGCTATTCCGGGGCGATCAAATTCCTGCGCCTGCTGATGCAGTCGGCGGCCCTGGGTCTGGCGGCCTTTCTGGCCACCAAGGGACAGATTTCAGCGGGCGCCATCATCGCCTCCTCGGTCCTGCTCAGCCGCGCCGTCGCCCCGGTCGAGCTGGTGGTCGGCATCTGGCCCAGCCTGGTCCAGGCCCGCGCCAGCTGGAAGACGCTGACCGACCTGTTCGCGGGCACCGCCGCCACCGACCGCGAGCGCACCGCCCTGCCCGCGCCCAAGGGCCGGCTGGAGGTGGAGGCCGTCACCGTCAAATTCCCCGACACCGAGGCGCCGCAGTTGCGCGGCGCGACCTTCGCGCTCCAGCCTGGCAAGACCCTGGGCATCATCGGCGCCAGCGGGTCCGGCAAGACCACCCTGGCCCGCGTCGTCGCCGGCGCGGTCAAGCCACAGGCCGGGACCGTGCGTCTGGACGGCGCGGAATACGACGCCCGCGATGGCGATGAACTGGCGCGTTTCATCGGCTATCTGCCGCAGACGCCCAGCCTGTTCGCCGGTTCGATCAAGGACAACATCTCACGCTTCGACACCGCCGCAGGCGTGGCCCAGGACGTGGCCGACGCGGGCGCGGTCAAGGCGGCCATGGCGGCGGGCGCCCATGAGCTGATCCAGCGCCTGCCCAAAGGCTATGACACCGAACTGGGCCCCTATGGCCAGGGGCTGTCGGCGGGACAGGCCCAGCGCGTCGCCCTGGCCCGCGCCCTTTATGGCGAGCCTGTGCTGCTGGTGCTGGACGAGCCGAACTCCAACCTGGATCAAGAGGGTGAAGCGGCGCTGATGCAGGCCGTGATGAACGCCGCTGCGCGCGGCGCCGCCGTCGTCATCGTCGCCCACCGCGCCGGGGTTCTGGCCCGGGTCGACAGGCTTGTGGTCATGCGCGACGGAGCTATTCAGATGGACGGCCCGCGCGAGGAGGTGCTGGAGAAGATGCGCGCCGCCGCCGGACGCCCGGCCTCGTCGCAACCGCCGTCTCCGGCCCAAAGCCAAAATCAGAGCCAGAATCAGAACCAGACAGGCGCACCTCAGGCTCGCCTGCAGAACCAGCCGCGCGGCCCCGGGACGACGCAATGACCGACGCCGCCCCGCCTCAGGTCCAGCCCGCCCCCGTCCCGGCTCCAGCTCCGACTCCCGCCCCAATTTCCGGTCCCGCTGTCATCACCGACGCCCCGCGCCGCGAACTGATGATCGGCGGCGGCGTCATCCTGGCCTTCTTCGTTCTGTTTCTGGGCTGGGCCGCCTTCGCGCCTCTGGATCAGGGGGCCTATGCTCAAGGCCAGATCGCTGTCTCCGGCAACCGTCAGGCGGTGCAGCACCGCGAAGGCGGCGTGGTCAGCGCCCTGTTGGTCAAAGAAGGCGACACGGTCCGGCAAGGCCAGGTCCTGCTGCAACTGGTCAGCGGCGAGCTCAAGGCCAATGAGCGCGGGGTGGCCGGTCAGGTCTACGCCCTTCTGGCGCAGCGAGCGCGTCTGGTCGCCGAGCGCGACCGTCTGTCGGCGGTGCCGACCCCGGCCGAGTTCGCCAGTCTCGAACCACAGGACGCCGCTTTGGCCCAGGAATCCCTGCGCATCCAGCAGGCCCAGTTCGCCGCCCGCCGCACCGGCCGCTCGACCGAAACCGGCGTGCTGAGCCAGCGCGTGGCCCAACTGAACGAGCAGATCCACGGCTATGAACGTCAGCTGGCCGCCAACGCCGAACAGCAGCGCCTGATCCAGGAAGAGCTGACCGGCATGCGCAGCCTGGCCGATCAGGGCTATGCGCCCCTGACGCGGGTGCGCGCCCTGGAACGCAGCGCCGCCCAGCTGGAAGGCGAACAGGGCTCGCTTCGGGCCCAGATCGCCCGCTCACGCGAAGCCGTCGGCGAGACCCGGCTGCAGGTCTCGGGCGTCTCGACCAAGATGAATGAGGACGTGGCCGACCAACTTCGCCAGATCGACGTCCAGTTGAACGAACTGTCGCCGCGCCTGACCGAACTGCGCGCCCAGATCGCCCGCAGCGAGGTCCGCGCCCCCGCCTCGGGCCAGGTCGTCGGTCTGAGCATCTTCACACAGGGCGGGGTGATCCAGCCGGGCCAGACCCTGATGGAGATCGTCCCCGACGAAGCCTCCCAGGTGATCGTCGCCCAGATCAGCCCCAACGACATCGACGACCTGAAGCTGGGCCAAAACACCGAGGTGAAATTCCCCGGCCTGAGAGACAGCAATCCGCCGATCATCCACGGTCGCCTGACCCGGATCTCGGCCGACAGCTTCACCGTCGAACAGACCGGCGCCGCCTTCTTCCGCATCGAGATCGTGGTGCCGCCCGAGGAGCTGGCCAAGCTGGGCCGCGCCGCCGACACCCTTCGTCCCGGCGCCCCGGTCGAGGTGGTGGTCCTGCTGCGCAAACGCACCGCCCTGACCTATCTGCTGGAGCCGCTGACGAACAGCCTGTGGCGGTCGGGGAGCAATGGATAGGCGGAAAGGCAGCAGGGATCAGGCAGATATGCAATAGGGCGACCGCGCGAACCGCCTACCGCCTACCGCCTGCCCCCTATCGCCTTCTTCTCCGCCCTGAACCGATGCAACAGCGGCTCGGTGTAGCCGTTCGGTTGATCGGTCCCGTCGAAGACCAGGGCGCGCGCGGCCTGGAAGGCCAGGCTGGCGTCGGGGGCTGCCGCCATCGGTTCATACAGAGGATCGCCGGCGTTCTGGGCGTCCACCTTGGCCGCCATGCGCAGCAGGGCCGTCTCGACCTGGTCGCGGGTGCAGACGCCGTGCAACAGCCAGTTGGCCATGTGCTGGGACGAGATGCGCAGGGTGGCCCGGTCCTCCATCAGGCCGACGTCGTGAATGTCGGGCACCTTGGAGCAGCCGACGCCCTGGTCGATCCAGCGCACGACGTAACCCAGCAAGCCCTGGGCGTTGTTGTCCAATTCCTCGGCGATCTCGGCCTCGGACCAGTTGCGGCCTTCGGCGAGCGGCATGGTCAGCAGATCATCCAGCCCGGGCGTCGGACGCGCAGCGATGGCGTCCCTCAGCGCGAAGACGTCGGTCTGGTGATAGTGCAGCGCATGCAGGGTCGCCGCGGTCGGTGACGGCACCCAGGCGGTGTTGGCGCCGGTCAGGGGGTGCCCCCCCTTCTGGGCCAGCATGTCGGCCATCAGATCGGGCGCCGCCCACATGCCCTTGCCGATCTGGGCCCGGCCCGACAGACCGCACTTCAGGCCGATGGCGACGTTGCGCGCCTCATAGGCGGCGATCCATTTGGCCGACTTCATCTCGCCCTTGCGCACGACGGGACCGGCGCGCATGGCGGTGTGGATCTCGTCGCCCGTGCGGTCCAGGAAGCCGGTGTTGATGAAGACGATGCGGTCGCGCACGGCATGGATGCAGGCGGCGAGGTTGACCGAGGTGCGGCGCTCCTCGTCCATGACCCCGACCTTCAGCGTATGCCGCGCCATGCCCAGCAGATCCTCCACGCGATCGAACAGGGCGTTGGTCAGGGCCGCTTCATCGGGGCCGTGCATCTTGGGTTTGACGATGTAGACCGAGCCCTGGCGGCTGTTGCGGACCGTGCCCAGCCCCTTCAAGTCATGCAGGGCGATCAGGCCGGTGACGACGGCGTCCAGCGCGCCCTCGCCCGCCTCGGTCCCATCGGCCAGGAGCACGGCGGGCGTAGTCATCAGATGGCCGACGTTGCGCACGAACAGCAGCGACCGTCCCGGCACGTTCAGGCTGGACCCGTCCGGCGCGGCATAGGTGCGGTCGGGCGCCAGGGTGCGGGTCAGGCTGGCGCCGTCCTTGACGAAGGTCTCGGCCAGATCGCCCTTCATCAGGCCCAGCCAGTTGCGGTAGGCCGACACCTTGTCGGCGGCGTCCACGGCGGCGACGGAATCCTCCAGATCGACGATGGTCGACAGGGCGGCTTCCAGCACCACATCGGCGATGCCCGAAGGATCAGTCGCGCCGATCGGATGGGACGGGTCGAACACCACCTCGACATGCAGGCCGTTGTGGCGGAACAGGCGGATGTGCCGACCGCCCTCGTCGCGCTGGCCGACATATTGCGCCGGGTCTTTCAGGGTTATGCCGCCGGACGGATCGCCCAGGTCGCTCCACGCGCCTGACGCCAGAGGCAGGGCCTCATCCAGAAACGCCTTGGCGCGAGCCACGACACGGGCCCCGCGCGCGGCGTCATAAGGCCCCTTTGGCGGCAGATCGCCCAGCGCATCTGTCCCGTAGAGGGCGTCATACAGACTGCCCCAACGCGCGTTGGCGGCGTTCAGCACGAAGCGAGCGTTCAGCGACGGCACGACCAGCTGCGGCCCAGCCATGGTCGCCGCCTCGGCGTCCACCCTGTCGGTCCAGACCTGGAACGGCTCGGGTTCGGGAACCAGATAGCCGATGGAGGCGAGGAAAGCCGCCGTCGCCGCCGCGTCCTGAGGCTGTCCAGCCCGCGCCGTCAACCAGGCGTCGATCTGGTCCTGCATGCGGTCGCGCACAGCCAGCAGACCGCGGGTGTCAGACGACGCCCATTCCAGAACATCCGTCGCGCCGGCCCAGAAGCGGTCGGCGTCAAGACCCAGGCCCGGCAGGGCCTCATTCTCGATGAAGGCGGCAAGGTCGGCGGAGACCTGCAATCCGGCGCGCGTCGTCATGGGCATGAGAGACCTCATCTGCTGATGCGGCTGTAACATTCCGTGATGACCCTGCGGAAGTCGAGCGGATTTTTGCGCTGCAGCAAAAGGGATCAGCGGGGCCGCGCGTCAAAGGCGGTCCGCGCAGTTTCAATCCGCTCGATATTCTTCTCCGCCCAGGTCCACACGCCGCAGAAGGCTTCGGCCAGCGTCAAGCCCAGGTCCGTCAGTCGATATTCGACCTTGGGCGGAATGACCGGATGCACGGTGCGGATCACCAGACCGTCACGCTCCATCTGACGCAGGGTCTGGGTCAGCATCTTCTGGCTGATGCCGCCGACCAGATCGCCGATCCGGCCGAACCGCTGCTCGCCGTGTTCGGTCAGAACCTCGAGGATCAGCATCGTCCATTTGTCCGCCACCCGGCCGATGACCTCATTGACGAGGGCCTCGACACGAGGATCGCCGGGTTCACTGGAATGGGGAGGCGAAATTCTTGCGACCGGAAGTTCAGCCATATCTAAATCTTTCGTTCTGGTAAGTACCGCCCTTTCGGGTGCCTGCTTCCTATTGGAGAGCACAACACCTACCTCGTTTCCCGCACCGACGCATCCCTGAGGAGACGACCATGAACATCACCGGAAACACCATATTGATCACCGGCGGCGGTTCCGGCATCGGCCGCGCCCTGGCTGAGGCTCTGCATGCGCGCGGCAATCAGATCATCATCACCGGTCGGCGAGAGGGTCCGCTGACCGAAACCGCCGCCGCCAACCCCGGCATGGCCTGGGCTGTTCTGGACATCGCCGATCCCGCCGCTATCCGCGACTTCGCAGCAAAGGTGGTTCACGACCATCCGACCCTGAACGTCGTCGTCAACAACGCGGGAATCATGTTGACCGAAGACCTGAAGGCCGAGCCGTTCGACCTTGACGTCGTCGAAGACACGATCACAACCAACCTGCTGGGGCCGATCCGGCTCACAGCCGCCCTGCTGCCGCAGTTGCGTGCGCAACCTGCATCAACCGTCATGACCGTGTCGTCGGGCCTCGCCTTCATCCCGCTGGCGGCGACGCCGACCTATAATGCGACCAAGGCTGCGATCCATTCCTGGAGCCAGTCGTTGCGCCATCAGCTGACGGACACTTCAGTGGAGGTGCTGGAGCTGGCCCCGCCCGCCGTCGCCACGGATCTGATGCCCGGCCATGCCGAAAACCCCAACTCCATGCCTCTGGGCGACTATACTGCTGAGGTGATCCATCTGATCGAGCGCCAGGACACCCCGCGCGGCGAGATCCTGGTCGAACGGGTCAAACCACTGCGCTTCGCAGAGGCCAACGGATACGAAACGGTCTTCGCCCTGCTGAATGGCACGCACTGACCGGCAAGCCTGCAGACGGGCGTTCCTCAGCGCTCAGGAAAAGGCGACGAACACCAGGGCGACGACGGTCAGGTCGATGGTGCGGGTGAGGAAGGTGAGCATGGGCGGGTCCTGAACCGGGGCGGATCGCCCGAGGTTCAGCAAGGACCGTGCCGCGCCGATCCCGACCGGTTCAGATGTCGGTGTCGGTCGCCTTGCCTGGCTTGGGCCGACGCTCGGCAGGACCGGAATATTCGGCCCCCAGATAGGTGTTGCGCGCTGCACCCAGCACAGGCGGTCCGCCGCGCAGGCCGCGCCTTTGCCCGGATTGACCGATCATCTGGGCGGCGAAGGCGGCGGGAGAGGCGTCAGCGGGCGGCGTCGGGGCAGGTCTTGCCGGGGCCTCGGCAGCATCAGCCTCGTCCTGGGCGGGCGCGGCCTTGTCGGCGGTCTTGTCGACAGTCTTGGCGTCTGGGGCGCGGCGCTGGCTCGCCCGCCGATCCCCCGCCCTCCGATCGTCCAGACGGAGCGCGCCGATGGAGCGCACTTCATCGGTCATGTCACTTGGCCTTGCCGTCGGCGAGGCGGTCCAGCTGGGCCTTCATCTCCTCCATCTGGCGCTGCATGACAGCCAGAGGATCGGTGGCGGAGGCGGCGGCTTCGGACGCTGGCTCGGGCTTGGCGGCGGGCGTCAGAGCGCCGAAGCCGGGCCAAAGTTTCATGGCTTCAGTGAACATGGCCATGTTGCGCTTGACCGCCTCGTCCATCAGCCCGGCGGCGGGCGAGGCGCCGAAAGCCTTGGTGATCTGGCCGCGCATCTGCTCCTGCTGACGCGAGAAGCTGTCCAGCGACATCTCCAGATAGGAGGGCAGAACGCCCTGCATCTGGCCGCCGTAGAAACCGATCAGCTGGCGCAGAAACTGGACGGGCAGAAGCGCCTCGCCGCGGCTTTCCTCCTCGAAGATGATCTGGGTCAGGATCTGGCGGGTCAGGTCGTCTTCGGTCTTGGCGTCGAAGACCACGAAATCAACGCCCTCACGGACCATCTTGGCCAGATCGTCCAGCGTCACATAGGCCGAGGTGGCCGTGTTGTAGAGCCGACGGTTGGCGTATTTCTTGACGACGACGGCCCCGTCGCGGGTCCCGGATTTCTTTTCAGCCACGCTTAAGCTCCCCCGAATTTTTATCGTTATGGACCGCCACTATCCCGCAGTGCGAAGGACAGCGCAAACCGCATGTTCGTGAACGGGTTTAAGCCCCGTGTCGGGCCGCGTCTCAGCCCAGCGCGGCTGGGGCCAGGACGACGCCGACCAGCACCGCCGCCCAGTGAGTCATGGCCCCGGTGACGACGAAACCGTGCCAGATCGCCCGGCGGAACTTCACCTTCGGACTGATGAAGACGAACACCCCAGCGGTGTAGATCAGCCCGCCCGCGACCAGCAGGCCCAGAGCGATGGGATGCACCGTCTCGACCATGGGCTTGAGCGCCAGGACGGCCAACCAGCCGAAGCCGACGTAGACGGCGCTCCAGATGGCGTCGGACAGGCGCGGCAGGGCCAGTTTGGCGAACACGCCGCCCAGGGCCACGGCCCAGACCAGCAGGGAGAAGCCGATGGCCCAGGCGCCCTCGAACCTCTGGGTGGTGAAGGGGGTGTAGCTGCCGGCGATCATCAGGAAGATCGCCGCCTCGTCCAGACGCCGCAGCACCGGCCGCGCCGCGCAGGGTCTGATCTGGTTGTAGACCGTCGAGATCGACAGCATGGCGATGAGGCACGACGCATAGATGGCCGTCGCCACCGTCGCCCCTATGCCCGAATAGACCGCCGCCAGCACGGCCAGGACGATGCCGCCGACACCCGCAAGCACCAAGCCGACGATATGGACCCAAAGGTCGGCGCTCTTTTCCGCGGGTGTGCGGTAGTGCTCGATCATGTCGAGTTCGTCGGGCTCGCAGACCCGGATGAACAGCCGTTTCAAACGCATCACCATCCTCCTTCAAGACGGACGCGGGGCGGTTGGTTCCCGTAATGCTGCACTTGCGATGCTGACATTTCCCTGAACGAGGCGCACATCGGCGCAGAGGGGGTGACGAAACTGTGCAGATGCGGCACAAACGCCACGCAGAATTTCGCCAAGGAATGAAATCATGACCGACGTCGTCATCGTCTCCGCCGCCCGCACGCCTGTGGGCGCCTTCCTGGGCGCCCTGTCCAGCCTGCCCGCCTCCAAGCTGGGCGAGACGGCGATCAAGGCGGCGCTGGAACGCGCGGGCGTCGCGGCGGACCAGGTCGACGAGGTCATCATGGGCCATGTGCTTCAGGCCGGCGCCGGTCAGGGTCCGGCGCGTCAGGCCGCCATGGGCGCGGGCGTGCCTCAGGAGGCCGCCGCCTGGAGCCTGAACCAGCTGTGCGGATCCGGCCTGCGCGCCGTAGCGCTGGCGGCCCAGCAGATCGCGCTGGGCGACGCCCGCGTCGTCGTGGCCGGCGGTCAGGAGAGCATGAGCCAGGCCCCGCACGCCCAGCACCTGCGCACCGGCCAGAAGATGGGCGATCTGGCGCTGGCCGACACCATGCTGAAGGACGGCCTGCTGGACGCCTTCCACGGCTATCACATGGGGCAGACGGCCGAGAACATCGCCGACCGCTTCCAGATCAGCCGCGCCGATCAGGACGCCTTCGCCGTCGCCAGCCAGAACAAGGCCGAAGCCGCCCAGAAGGCCGGACGTTTCGCCGATGAGATCGCGCCTGTGACCGTTCCGGGCCGCAAGGGCGACACGGTCGTGGATCAGGACGAATACATCCGCCACGGCGCCACGCTGGAAGCCATGGAGAAGCTGCGCCCCGCCTTCACCAAGGACGGTTCGGTCACGGCGGCCAACGCCTCGGGCATCAATGACGGCGCCGCCGCCCTGGTGCTGATGAGCGCCGATGAGGCCAAGGTGCGCGGCCTGACGCCGCTGGCCCGCATCGTCTCCTCGGCCACGGCGGGAGTCGATCCGGCCATCATGGGCACGGGGCCGATCCCGGCCTCGAAAAAGGCGCTGGAGAAGGCGGGTTGGAGCGTCGCCGATCTGGATCTGGTCGAATCCAACGAAGCCTTTGCGGCCCAGTCGCTGTGCGTTCTGCGCGAGCTGGGCCTCGACCCCGCCAAGGTCAACGTCAACGGCGGCGCCATCGCCATCGGCCACCCGATCGGCGCCTCGGGCGCCCGCATCCTGACCACCTTGCTGCACGAGATGAAGCGCCGCGACGCCAAGAAGGGTCTGGCGACCCTGTGCATCGGCGGCGGCATGGGCGTGGCCATGTGCGTGGCGCGGGATTAGGTCGCGCGGACTGTGCTTCACCCCCGGCGTCCGGTCGACTAGAAGCGGAGCATGACCTCCGCCCCGCTTCCTGACGCCGGTTCGAACTGGGTGGACCGCCACGCGCCCGAGGGGATGAAGCCGTGGCTGAAGCTGGGCCGTTTCGACCGTCCTATCGGCATCTGGCTGCTGCTGCTGCCGGGCTGGCAGGGGATAGCGCTGGCGGTCGGCCAGTTCGGCTGGGAGGCGCACCGGGCGAATTTGGGAGCCAACCCGATCTGGCTGTTCGTCGCCTTCGCGGTCGGCGCCGCGTTGATGCGGGCGGCGGGCTGCGCCTTCAACGACATTGTCGATCGCGATATCGACGCCAAAGTGGCGCGTACGGCCCAGCGCCCTGTCGCGTCGGGCCGCATCAGCGTCAAACAGGCGTGGGCCTTTATTCTGGCGTGCAGTCTGACCAGTTTGCTGATCCTGCTGAGCCTGAACCGTACCGCCGTCCTGCTGGGTGTCGGTTCCCTTGTGCTGGTGGCGGCTTATCCCTTCATGAAGCGGATTACCTGGTGGCCCCAAGCCTGGCTGGGTCTGACGTTCAACTGGGGCGCTCTGATGGGGTTCGCCGCCGCCTTTCCGGTCCAGATGATCTTAATCGATTCTTGGGGCGAATTCGCTCGCCGGGCCAGCCTGTTCATAGACGGGCCCGCTCCGCTGTCGCTCATGCTTCCGGCGCTTCTCCTCTACGCAGGCGGCGTGTTCTGGACGCTGGGCTACGACACCCTCTATGCGCTTCAGGACATTGAGGACGACGTCATGGTCGGGGTGAAGTCCTCGGCGCGACGTCTCGGTTCACAAGTCCGGCGCGGGGTCGGCGTCTTCTACGCCCTGGCGGCGGCTCTGGCGGGGCTGGCGGGGTTGTTCGCCGGTCTGGGGCCGGTGTTCTGGATCGGATGGGCGCTCTATGCGCTTCATCTTGGCTGGCAGACGACGCGGGTTCGCGCCGACGACGGGCCGCTGGCGCTGAAGCTGTTCAAGTCCAACCGGACGGCGGGGTTGATCCTGCTGGCCGCCATCATTCTGGGGGCTGTGTCATGGCCCATGTAACGGAGTCCTCGATGTCCCATCCCCCCAAAGCCGCCGCCAAAGCCGCCCCCAAAGTCGTGGTGCGCAGCCTGGTCGCGCTGAGCGCTGTCGCCCTGGTGCTGGGGGCCTGCAACCGCGAGAAGGACAAGCCTGCAGATGCGCCAGGCGCGCCGCCTGCGGTCGCTGCAGTCGAGCCCGCCGCGCCCATGGCCTATGAGAGCAAGAGCCCTTACGCCGACGTGTCCCTGACCCTGCCCGAGGCGCTGAAGACCCAGCCGGACCTGCACGCCGCCCTCTACGCCGAAGAGGTCCGCACCCTGCGCCAGTTCGTCGAGGGGGCGCAGGGCGAGCGCACCGAGGCCGGTTTCGACGAAGACCGCCCCCCTTATGAGAAGAAGATCATCGTCACCGCCGCCGCCGAGACCGACCGGCTGCTGAGCCTGAAGCGTCTCGATTTCGACTTCTCGGGCGGGGCCCATCCCAACACCCTGAGGAACGGCCTGTTGTGGAGCAAGGCGGACAAGAAGCGTCTGGGCTTTGACGACATCTTCGCCGGGGGCGACCGCACGGCGCTGGACCGCGCCCTGTGCGCCGCCATCAACACCGCCAAGAAGGCCCGGTCGCCGAACACGCCGCCCGTGACCCTGACCGGTTCGGACTGGGCCTGCCCGCGCGCGGCGGCGACGCCCTTCGTGCTGACGCCGGGCTCGGTTCCGGGCAAGGCGGCGGGCGTGACCTTCCTGATCGGCCCCTATCAGGTCGGCCCCTATTCGGACGGCGCCTATGAGATCGCCCTGCCGCTGAGCGTGTTCCGCAGCCTGCTAAACCCGGCCTATGCGGATCAGTTCGGGGGAGATCTGACCCGTTCGGGCGACGTCACGCCGACGAACTGAGGGGCCGATCAGGGTTCACTCCAATCCTCAAATCCCGTCATGGCCGGGCTTGTCCCGGCCATCCATACGCTCGGTCATTGAGGGTCAGGGACAGATGCTCACACCCGCTCTGACTTCCACCGTCTGAGTCTATGGATCACCGGGACAAGCCCGGTGATGACGGAGGAGGGTGTGGGGCGAGGCTCTATTCGGAGAGAAAGCGGTCAACGAGCGCCGCGAACCGCTCAGGCTGGTCGGCCATGATGAAGTGGCGGCTGGCGTCCACCCGTTCCAGATGCACGTTTGGCAAGGGGGCGTATTCCCGCGTCCAGACGGCGTCGGCCATGGCGGCGGGCGCGCCGCCGTCGGCGTCCGAAGCGTAGAGCGCCCAGACCGGGGTGGTCATGGCGGCCAGGCCAGGGCGGGCGTCGCTGGTCATCACGTCGCGGATGGCGGCGGCCAGGGCGTGGCGGTCAGAGGCCATGGACCATTCGACCATGGCGGTGCGCGTCGCCGGATCGCGCACCAGCCCCTCGGCCGTCTGCACCTGCATCTGGCGGAAGGCGGCGTCGTCGGGGGTCAGCATCATCTGCGCCGCCTGATCGGCGAACGGGCGTGCGGCCTCAGCCGTGACCTGTGGCCCGAACATGGCGCTGTAGAAGGGCAGGCTGTCGACCGTCATGACGCGCCCGACCCGATCAGGATGCGCCTGCGCCAGACGCAGGGCGCTGAAGCCGCCCATGGAGTGGCCGATGACGGCGGGCCGCTGCAACCCCGCCTCACGGATGTAGCGGGCCAGTTCCTCGACCACGGGCGCGACGAAGGGGCCGTCGCCATGCGTCCACGGCTGGCCGGCGAATCCGGCCAGTTGCACCAGATGCACCCGGTGGCTGGCCTTCAGCCGGTCCGCCTCGGCGCGCCAGACCTCACGCGATGAGGCCAGGCCGGGGATCAGGACGACGTCGGGTCCCTGGCCCACCACCTCGACCGACAGCCGGTCCGAGGCGAAGGCGGGCGCAACCTGGGTGGCGGCAGGCGCAGGCTCGGCATGCGCCAAGGCCGGGGCCGACAGGGCGATGGCCGAGGCCAGGATGAAGGCGTGCCGGGGCGATCCCCCGGCGATGCGGCGGTGGTTCAGCATGAGCTTGTCCTTGTAAGGTTATCCTGACTTGGCGTCAGGCGTGGGGGTTCTCGAAGATGTCTTCCACCGCGCGATCGAACAACACGGCGATGCGGTAGGCCAGATCCAGCGAAGGGTCGTGTTTCTCGGTCTCCAGGGCGTTGACGGCCTGGCGCGACACGCCCAGTTCCTGGCCCAGTTGCTCCTGGGTCCAGCCGCGCTCTGTGCGCAGCAATTTCAGCCGGTTCTTCATCAGTTCGACGCCTTGATGAAGGGCGCCACGCATCCGAAAATGCCCCAGAAGGCGGCGTAGATCAGCCAGCCCGGCAGATGCGGCGCGGCGGCGAAGGTTTCCGCAAAGCCCCAGAAGGTGGCCAGCGCCATGGCCAGACCGGCGGAGACGATGAACTGTTTGGCGGTCACGGCGCGCACGAACTCGTCACTGTCGCGGATCAGGCTCAGCGTGGCCCAGAGCTGGCCGATCACCGGGGCCGATACAGCGGCGGCCAGAACCCAGCCGGCGGGCGAGCCGATGATGTCGTCAAAGGCGTCCGTGACCATCATGGAGATGCAGATCAGCATATAGGGGATCATGAAGGCGAAGGTGCGGAACACATATTTCTTGTGCGCCGCGGCTCCAGTCTTCCAGACGTTCAGCATGACAGCTTCTCCTGACGTGATGTCAGGGCTACCTTACATCGACATTATGTCATGTCAACCTGACTTTTCGTCAGGAGCGCCTGACAGGCGCGCAGGTTTGGCGCCGCGCCCTCCGAGGACTATCCTGCCGTCATGCCAGCAGCCCCCCGCATCAAGCCGTCAGAGCTGTTCACGCCCCAAGAGTGGGCGCCGTTCCAGAGGCGCAGCGTCTGGGTCGGCCCCTTGCTGGTCGTCCATTGCTGGGCCGTCATCGCCGCCATGATCGCCCTGGGCGTCATCTGGCCCCTGACCATCCCCTTGGGCGTCGCGGTCATCGGCACGCGCCAGCTGGGTCTGGCCATACTGATGCATGAGGCGGCGCACGGCGGTCTGGCGAAGACCGGGCGGCTGAACGATTTTCTGGGCCACTGGCTGTGCGCCGTGCCGATCGGGGCCTCTCTGAAAGCCTACCGCCCCTATCATCTGTCTCATCATCGCTTCGCCCAGCAGCCGGAAGACCCGGATCTGATGCTGTCGGCGCCGTTTCCGGTCACCCCGGCCTCGCTCCGCCGCAAGATGATCCGCGACCTGACCGGCCAGACCTTTTTCAAGCAGAGGGTGCTTCTGCCTCTGTCGCTGTTGCGCGCAGGCCCCCGCTGCGGAACATCCGCAGTGTCAGCCGAGGCGGCGCATGACGGGGTGCATGACTATGACTCGGTCGTCACGGGCCGCTCCATCGTCACCTTCCTGCTGGTCAATGCAGGGCTGCTGGCCGTGCTGACGCTGGCGGGCGTGTGGTGGAGTTATTTCGTCCTGTGGTTGCTGCCGATGGCGACGACGTTTCCGCTGGTGACGCGGCTGAGGAACATCGCCGAACACGCCTGCGTCGAGGGCTCGGCGACCGATCCCTTCCGCGCCGCCCGCACCACCCGCGCCAGTTGGTGGGAGCGCGCCTTCATCGCCCCCTACTGGGTCAACTTCCACGCCGAGCATCATCTGTTCATGCACGTCCCCTGCTGGAAGCTGCCGGCCCTGCACCGGGCCGTGCATCAGCGCCCGCAGGGGGAGCGGATGGAGGTGGCGGACGGCTATGTCAGCGTTCTAAGGGTCGCAGCCGGACAAACAGCCGCCTGATCCGCCTTGACTTGGCCGCATTGAACGTCCATTTACGCTGCATCGCACAATTGCGATCTCCGGCGTCTCCAGCGCGTGTGGGTCTTTCGATACGCAAAGACCTGACTGTAGCAGCCGCCGGCTCATCACGTTTCATTCGCTGCCCGGACACGCGGGGCGGCGCCCGATCCACCCCGACGGTCTCGATTTCGAGACTCTATCGGGACTGGCGGTGCGCGGTCCTTCTGGCGTCATGCCCGGACTTTGATGCGCTTCGCCGCATGCGAAAGACATGGCTCACATGAGCAACAAGACATTCGACTCCTTCGGCCTGAATCCGGCCCTGCTGCAGGCGCTGGCGTCCGAAGGCTACACCACCCCCACCCCGATCCAGGCGCAGGCCATCCCTGACGTCATGGCGGGCAAGGACCTGCTGGGCATCGCCCAGACCGGCACCGGCAAGACCGCGGCCTTCGCCCTGCCCATCCTGCACCGTCTGGCCGCCAACCGGGTCGCCCCCCTCCCGCGCACCACGCGCTGCCTGGTGCTGAGCCCGACGCGCGAACTGGCCACCCAGATCGCCGAGAGCTTCAAATCCTATGGCAAGCACCTGGGCTTCCGCGTCGCCGTCATCTTCGGCGGCGTCAAATACGGCGGTCAGGAACGCGCCCTGAACCAGGGTCTCGACATCCTGGTGGCCGCCCCCGGCCGCCTGCTGGACCACCTGCAACAGCGCAATCTGGACCTGTCCTCGACCGAAATCTTCGTGCTCGACGAAGCCGACCAGATGCTGGACCTGGGCTTCATCAAGCCGATCCGCCAGATCGTGTCGCGCATTCCGGCCAAGCGCCAGAACCTGTTCTTCTCGGCCACCATGCCATCGGAGATCGGCAAGCTGGCCGGCGAACTGCTGAAAGACCCGGTCAAGGTGCAGGTGACGCCGCAGGCCACCACGGTCGAGCGCATCAACCAGAGCGTCATCCACATCGAACAGGGCAAGAAGCGCGCCCTGCTGACCGAGATGTTCGCCGACGACAACTTCACCCGCTGCCTGGTCTTCACCAAGACCAAGCACGGCGCCGACAAGGTTGCGGCCTATCTGGAAGCCGGCGGCGTCCAGGCCGGGGCCATCCACGGCAACAAGTCCCAGCCCCAGCGTGAACGCACCCTGGCCGCCTTCAAGGCCGGCAAGCTGCGCGTGCTGGTCGCCACCGACATCGCCGCGCGCGGCATCGACGTGGACGGCGTCTCACACGTCGTGAACTTTGAGCTGCCGCATGTGCCCGAGTCCTATGTCCACCGCATCGGCCGCACGGCCCGCGCGGGCAAGGACGGCTCGGCTGTCAGCTTCGTCGCCGGCGACGAGATGAAGCTGCTGCGCGACATCGAAAAGGTCACGCGCCAGAAAATCCCGGCCATCGACCGCAGAAACGACAAGTCGCTGGCCCTGCTGGACCAGTCGATCATGGCCGCAGGCGTCAAGTCCAAGGCCTCCATGCCCGACGACGGACGTGGCGACCGCCAGCAGCAACAGCGCGGCCCGCGCAACCCGCGCCGCGACGGCGTCAAGCTGGAAGGCGGCGGGCAACCGCACCGCGTCCGCAAGCCCGGCCCGGGCCGTGACGCCCGCCCGACCCCGGAACGCGCCTTCGACCCGATGGCCCGCGAGCGGCCGCGCACGACCAACAACGACCCGCGCCACAGCTCGGCCCCTGCGGCGGACGCCAAGCCCGCCGGTGAAATCAAGCGCCGCCCCCGCAGCCGCCGCCCGTCGAACGGCGGCAAGGGTTACGTCGCCAAGGGCTGAGCCCTGAATGACACTGTGACTGAAGCGCCCGTCGGATCACTCCGGCGGGCGTTTTCGTGTTTGGGAGGATGAGGGGTATTGGAGAATGGCCCCGACGTCGAAAAATGTGCTGTAAGGTCAGCCGTCTGCATCCGCACGGCGTTCTCGTCGCCTCCTCTCTTTCACAGCGTGATGGTCACGCGTCCAAGAGGTTGTTCAGTGTCGAAATCCGCCTTCTCTCCCGCCCGACTGGCGCTCGTCGCCGTCAGCGCCCTGACCCTCTGCGCCGGGCATGCCGCAGCCCAGGATGTCGTTCCGAATGTCGGGCGCATGGACCAGGTGGTCCGCGCCTCCGCCGATGAGGATGAGTTTTCCGGCGCGGTGCTGGTGGCGCGGGACGGGCAGGTGCTGCTGGACCAGGGCTATGGCTTCGCCAACCGCGAATGGCGCATTCCCAATGACGGCGAGACCAAATTCCGCCTCGGCTCCCTGAGCAAACAGTTCACCGCCGTGGCCGTCATGCTGTTGAACGAGCGCGGCCTGGTCGATCTGGATGCGCCGGTGAAACGCTATCTGCCGGACGCGCCTGCGGCCTGGGACGCGATGACGGTGCGCCATCTGCTGAACCACACCTCGGGCGTGCCCAACTTCACCGCCTTCGCCGACTTCGCCGCGCAGAAGACCCTGCCGACGACGACCGCCAGCGTGATCGCGCGCTTCAGCGGCCGTCCGCTGGACTTCCAGCCCGGCGAAGGCTTCGCCTATTCCAACTCCGGCTACGTCCTGTTGAGCGCGATCATCGAGGCGGCGAGCGGCGAAACCTACGCCGACTTCGTCTCCGAAAACCTGTTCCAGCCGCTGGGCATGGCCGACAGCGGCTATGACGACCACGACGCCATCCTGCCGCGTCGGGCCTCGGGCTACACCCTGACCGGAAACGGGATCGCCAACGCCGACTATGTGGACATGAGCATCCCCATGGGAGCCGGCGCCCTGTATTCGACCCCCCACGATCTGCTGAAGTGGGAGCAGGGCCTGTTCGGCGGGCGGGTGCTGAATGCAGCGTCGATGACGGCCCTGACCACGCCGGTGCGCAACAACTACGCCATGGGACTGGTCGTCAGCCAGGCCGAAGGCCGCCGCCTGGTCTGGCACAACGGCGCCATCGAGGGCTTCAACACCTATATGGCCTATGACCCCGCCGACCGGACGGCGGTGATCGTTCTGGGCAATCTGAACGGCGACGCGCCGGACAAGCTGGGCGCGGCGCTGGTGACGCTGGCGCGCGGCGGGACCGTCACCCTGGCCAGCGAGCGCGCGTCCGTCACCCTGCCGCCCGAGACGCTGGCGGCCTATGCCGGCGTCTATGAACTGGCCCCGACCTTCGCCATCACCATCACGGTCGCGGACGGAAAGCTGATGGCCCAGGCCACGGGTCAGCAGGCGTTCGCGCTGACCGCAGAAGCCGTCGACGCTTTCTTCCTGACCGCCGTCGACGCCCGGATCACCTTCACCCGCGATGAGGCGGGGGCGGTTCAGGGGCTGGTGCTGCATCAGGGCGGGAGGGAAATGCCGGGGCGGAGGAAGTAACACCGCTGCCCTCTCCCGGCGGGAGAGGGAGACCGCGCACGGCGGCGCCAGCCGTCGTCCTGGCGTGGTCGGGTGAGGGCTTACGCTGCTGACGGGTCAAAACCCGACCCTCACCCTTTGGCTGCTAGGCGCCGCCCTTCGGGTCGCCTGACTGATCGCTTCGCTCTCAGAGGCTCAAGCCTTCTCCCATTGGGAGAGGGAAGTTCTCGCGCGGGTCGTCATCTCGCTGACCTACAGTCCGCCAAAGCGCGCGATCGATCCCCAGAAGAGGATTCCACCAACAATCGCCAAAGCGAGGGTTGGGAACCGAAACTTTGCCAGCGCCTCTTCTCCGTAGAACTTCTGTATAAGGAACACCGCAATCATGAACACGACGATTGCACAGAAGCCAGCGCCGTACATGAGGCTCTTCTGCCAAGGATAGACGTAGTACCACTGGCCGTGATTGCTCAGTCCGGCGATTTGTCCTGTCTGGTGATCAGGCGCAGACGCTCCGGTTTTCGCCAAGCGGAACCAGAACCAGAACGAGCCTATTAAAACCGTCCAAGCCTGAAAAGCGAGGTAGCCAAGCACACCTTCCCATTTCAAACGATGTTGCATGCCTCCTGCCCCTCTGGCTTGCTGCATTGGCCCTTGGAGCCCCCAACGAAAACGCCCGCCGGATTCCTCCGGCGGGCGTCTGCATTTCGTCTCGAGCAGCCGATCAGGCGGCGGCGGTGATCGGGGCTGAGGCTTCCGACGGGTCGCGCAGGACATAGCCGCGGCCCCAGACGGTTTCGATGTAATGTTTGCCGCCCGCCGCCGTCGCCAGCTTCTTGCGCAGCTTGCAGATGAAGACGTCGATGATCTTCAGCTCGGGCTCGTCCATGCCGCCGTAGAGGTGGTTCAGGAACATTTCCTTGGTCAGGGTGGTGCCCTTGCGGAGCGAGAGCAGCTCCAGCATCTGGTATTCCTTGCCCGTCAGATGGACGCGGTGACCGTTCACCTCGACCGTCTTGCCATCCAGGTTCACGGCGATCTCGCCGGTGTGGATGATGGCCTGAGCGTGACCCTTGGAGCGACGGACCACGGCGTGGGTGCGCGCGATCAGCTCGTCCTTGTGGAAGGGCTTGGTCATATAGTCGTCGGCGCCGCCGCCGAAGGTCTTGACCTTGGTTTCGATCTCGGTCGAGCCCGACAGGATCATCACCGGGGTGTTGACCTTGCCCACGCGCAACTGGCGCAGGACTTCCAGGCCGTTCATGTCCGGCAGGTTGAGGTCGAGCAGGATCAGGTCGTAGTCATAGATCTTGCCCAGATCGATGCCTTCTTCGCCCAGATCAGTGGTGTAGACGTTGAAGCCTTCGGACTTCAGCATCAGTTCGATGCTCTGCGCCGTCGCGTGATCGTCTTCGATAAGCAGAACGCGCATTCACGCCCCTCCGAGGCAAACATATGGATCAGGCGGACGCCGAGCGCCCGGGTAACCTTGTTCGAACGTTAACCGCTCAAAACCTTAAGAAAGGTTAACGGCGTCCCATAACGAATCACTAGGCTGAATTGCGAATCGCCGTCGAGAGTCCGCGTGGCCTGGGGTTGAAGATTTTTCCCGCGCCCTCGCCCTGCGTCCGATCTCGACGCATCATAGGATCATATTCCTAAATCAAGACGCGGTGCGAACATGACGCCGCCGGATCGTGATGAGGGGAATGAGATGAGCGAAACCTATCGGGTGCTGGTCGCGGACGGCGACCGGATCAAGGCCGGACTGGCGCTGCAGATGGTGGCGGCCTCCACCGGGGTGCCGGTCGAACGAATGAAGATGCGGACCCGGCTGGACGGACGGACGGCGCAGGCGCGCCGGCTGGCGCTGTATCTGGCCTATGTGACGTTCGGCTGGCCTCTGGAGCGTGTGGCCCACGCCTTTGGCCTGCATCGCTCGACGGCGGCGGCGGCCTGCCGCTGGGCCGAGGACGAGCGCGACGTCCCCTCTCTGGACGCCCTGCTGGACCGGCTGGAGCGCGGCGTGCGCGAGGTTCTGGACGCCCCGCGCCATGAGCTGGCGGAATGAGCGGCCTGTCGCGCGCGCGCCGTCTGCTGGCCCGGCCTAGCGCCTGGATCGAGGCGGCGGGAGACAGCTACGCCGTGCGCGTCGGCGCGGACCGCCGCGCCCGCGTCCTGGCCACGCTGGACGAAGCAGCCTTGCATCAGCTGATCCTTGAACCGGGGCTGAGGGCAAGGCCCGGCGGCGGCTGGACCGTGCGACGACCGGCGGCGGTCAGGACCGAAACCGCGCCTGAACCCGGCCGCCCCGGCGTCATAGAAGGCGTTCGCGCGGTCATCCAGCCGGACGGAAGCCTGCACACGCGCCGCGCCAATCTTACGCACTCGCCGGTGGCCTGGTTGGCGCGGCGGCTGGATGCGGACGGACAGCCCTGGCTGTCGGCGGCCGAAGTCGCTGCGGCGGAGAGACTGGGCAGGGACGCGGAGGCGGCGCTGAGGGGGCCGTCCCTGACCATGCGCTGGGACGCCCTGCCCCGTTCCGGCGGCGGATCGGCGACGCGGGCTGAACCCGCCGTGTCAGCCCTGAACGCGGGACGGCGCGTGGAGGCGGCGCTGGCCGCCTGCGGTCCCGCCCGCGCCATGATCGAGGCCGTCTGCATCCGCGCCAGCGCCCTTCAGGCGGCGGAGAGCGGGCTGGGGCTCAGGCGGCGCGAAGGCAAGCATCTGTTGAAGCAGGGATTGGACGCGCTGGCCCGGCATTACCACCTGGTTTAGCCGCCAGAACTCAGCAAGAGGCGCATCATTACAAGCTCGTAACCTCACAATGCTTTGCGTGCGTTGCAACGTCAGGTAACAACAGCGTTCGGCGGCATATCGCCTGCTCCAGACATCAAACCAGACGGTAGACATTGAAAGCCATCGCTTCCTTCGCCCTGGCGCTCAGCGTCGTGGCCTCGGCCTTACCCGCAGCCGCCCAGGACGTTGATCCAGGCCAAGTTCTGTCGCGCGTCTGCCTGCCTTACGCCATGCGGGGCGCCAGTTTTGAAAAAGCCATCCGTCTGGCCCGCGACCTGCAATTCAACCACCCGGCGGGCGCACCCGCGCTTGAAGAGTGGTCATCCGACGTCGAAATGGTGTCGCGCGACGGCATTTGGCGGATCAAATTGGAGGAAGGCACCATCACCGAAGGTGAGGCCGACGTCTATTCCGTCAGTTGCTCGCTCTGGTCGTCCCGCGCCAGCGCCACAGAATTGTCACGCATGATCGACCGTGCCCTGAGCAGCGATCCGCGCTGGACGCAAGGCGACACGATCCGGTGGCGACGTGATCGCGCCTCGGGCGAAACCAGCCTGCTGATCGACGTCAAGGAACAGGAAGGCCAACGACCCGTCTTGTCGGCGACCGGCATCTATCGCTGACGCCCCTCAGGCGGCGACCGACGCCGCCTGCCTGATCTTGCCGACCATGTTGTTGAGGCCGTTGGCCCTTTGCGGGGTCAGGGCCTGGGGCAGGCCCAGCCGGTCCAGCGCCGCGCGGGCGTCGAAGGCCAGAATCTCGTCCGGGGTGCGGTCGGAATAGAGTTGCAGCAGCAGGGCGATATTGCCCTTTGAGATGGCGCTGTCGCTGTCGGCGCGGAACACAAGACGCGGCCCGTCGCGGTGCACCGCCAGCCAGACCTGGGCCGCGCAGCCGGGCACCTTGTTGGCCTCAATGCGGTCGGCGTCATCCAGAGGGGCCAGATCGCGGCCCAGTTCGATGACGTATTCCATCCGCCCCTCCCAGTCGCCCAAGAGGTCGAACGACTCGATGAAGTCGGCCAGGACGACGTCGATCGAGGGGCGGTCAGCGGGAGAAGCATCAGGCATGTGCGCCAGATAGGACGAGGCGGCGTTAACGACAACCGCCCGATGCCTCCCCAGAAATCGAACCTCAGGGCTTCAGACTGGTCGCCTGTGGCGTGTGTCGCCTTGGGCTGGCCCTTGCGACTCAGTAGTCTGCGTGACCGGCGGCTTTTCGTCGGACGCCTGACGCCGACATCTTGACCACAACGCCTGATCTTGACCGCAGACTGGACGACCGGCCCGCCGACGCGGACAGCCGGACGACCAGCGCTGAGTCCGGCGACGGCCCGGCTCTGGCCGTCTGGCACGCCGGCTGGGCCATGGCCGTGGCGCTGCTGGCCCTGGCCGCGCGCTGGGGCGGCGGGGTGGACGGGCCGACGCTGTATGGCGTTCTGATCATGACCGCGCCGGGTCTGGCGGGCATCGCCCTGTTGCAAAGGCGCGGGGCCGAGGAACGCGATCTGATGATGGCGGTCTGGGGTCTGGCGACACTGACCATGGCGGCGCTGTCCGGCGGGATCAGCGGACCGTTGGCCGGTTTCCTGTTCATGCCTTTGGCGGCGGGTCTGGCCATGGGCGGATCACGCTCGGTGCAATACGGCGCTCTGGCCGTGGGTCTGGCGGCGCTGGCGGGTCTGTTCTCCAATCTGCTGACGCCGGTCGCTGTATCCGAGCCGGTTCTGGCGGCCCTGTCGGTGCTGATGGCGGCGCTGGCGGCGGCGCTGGCGGCGCGGCTGTCGTGGCGGGCGGTCGAACGCCGTCGAGCCCAGGCCGAAAGCGACGTCCGCCGCATCGAAGCGCTTCTGGCGGGCCAGGCCGGACTGACCCTGGTGCTGACCCCGGCGGGTCAGGTGCTGGCCGCATACGGCGCGCCGCCTGCATCCCTGCCGGTCGATCCCCTGTTCGGCGAGGGCCTGATCGCCGCCACCCATCCGCCGGACCGCCCGTCCCTGATGGCCGCCCTGTCCAAGGCCCTGAGCGGGGCCGACAGCGCCGTCCGCATCGCCCCGCGCACAGCGCTGGACCGACGATTGCAGCTGCATCTGCGCCGGATGGAGGATCCGTCCGGCCCGCGCCTGATCGTGCAAGCCTACGACGCCACCCCCCAGTACGCCCATGAACTGGGGCTGGAGGCGGCGCGTCAGGAGGCCGAGACGCGCGAGGCGGGCAAGACCCGCTTCCTGGCGAACATGAGCCATGAGCTGCGCACGCCGCTGAACGCCGTGGTCGGTTTCGCCGACATGATGCGCCAGAAGATCTTCGGTCCCCTGCCCGACCGCTACGCCGAATACGCCGAGAACATCCATGAGGCGGGCGGCCATCTGCTGGACCTGATCAACGATGTGCTGGACGTCTCCAAGATCGAGGCGGAACGCTACACTCTGGCGCTGGAGCAGTTCGATGCCCGCGAACTGGTCTCGGCGGCTGTGGCCTTGGTGCGGGTCGCCGCTGATGAGAAGGGCGTGTCCCTGTCCGCCGTCCTGCCAGCCGACCCGGTCGAGGTTTCCGCCGACAAACGCGCGTTGAAGCAGATCACGCTGAACCTTCTGGCCAATGCGGTGAAGTTCACGCCCGCAGGCGGCGCGGTGACCGTCACCAGCGAAGCGGTCGGCGCCTGGCTGGAGATCGCCGTGGCCGACACCGGCGTCGGCATCGCCCCCGAAGACCTGAAACGTCTGGGCCGCCCCTTTGAACAGGCGGGGGCCATCGAGCAGCGCCGTCAGGGCACCGGCCTGGGCCTGTCGCTGGTGCGGGCGCTGAGCGAACTGCACGGCGGACGCATGAGCATCGACAGCACCCTGGGCGAAGGCACGGCGGTCACGGTGCGGATGCCTGTCGCCGTTCCGGCCAAGGCCGAGGTTCCCGAAGGCGGGGCAGAGATCATCCCCCTGCCGGTGTCTTCGGGCGGAACCCAGACGGGCTAAAGCGCGCCCATGGCCAGGAAGGCGCGGGCGGCGGCGAAGTCTCCGGCGTGGAAACGGGCCGAAGCGATGCTGCCGTCGCGGAAATGGAATTCGACCAGGAAGACCTCGCGCGGGTCCAGCGCCTCCAGCGCCGACGCCGTCTGGGCTGGAAAGCGCCAGGCTTCGCCCGAGCGACGCTCCGCAGCCAGCAATCCGGGATCGGCGGACGACACGCCGGTCGCCCAGACGCTGGCGCGCACCGACGCGGGCGGCAGGACGTCCGTAGTCAGCCAGGGACGCGGCGCCAGAGACGCATCGCGCATCACCACCCGCGCCGCCACCGGACGCGGTTGTCCGGGGAAAGAGACCACGGCGGCCATGCTGGCTCCGTTCCCGTCGAAGCCGAACCGGACCGGCGCCGCCCCGCTGCTGGAGGACTGCATCAGCCGCCAGGTCGGACTGGAATAGACCGTGCGGTTGGCGGACCAGCCCTCAAAGCTCATGCGCGGCGTGCGGGCCCAACCGGCGAAGGCGTGGTCGACCCGTTGGCGCACTGTTTTCAAATCGGGATCGTCGCAGGACACGGCGGCGGCGCGAGACCGCGCGCGACCGGCGGCGGCGGCCAGATCGGCGTGCTCCGTCCCCGAGCGCAAAGCCGCGCCCCGCGCCTGCAATGCGGCGGCGGTCAGGGCCGCGTTGACCCGGGGCTGGAACAAATCGCAGCGGGCGTCGGCGGCCAGCACGAAGCTGCGCTCATAATAGGTGTTCGACGGACTGGCCGAGGCCGGCGCGGCCATGGCCACACCACCCGCAACAAGGGCGGCCAGCACGGCATGACGCAAGGTCCTGCGCTTCTTCTTGTCGGCGTTCTGCCCTATCGTCATGAGCCCACCCTACGCCTGATGCGTTCCGGTCGGGTTTCCGAGCAGGGTTAGCGAATTGCTTCTTTCCAGCGACCTGTGGGTCTCCGCCTTGATCCGACGCGCCGAACTGAGCGGGGCCTTCGCCACCGTGGTGCGCAAGGGCGATGCGCGCGCGGGCACCGTCATCGTCAAGGCGTTCGACACCTCCACCCGCCGCGCCCGACTCTATAGTGAAGCCTTCGGCCCTGACGGCGAACGCCTGTGGATGCAGCCGGTCGAGAGCGAAATGGAGAGCGAGTTGGACGCCTATATCCAGCGCCAGATCGGCTATGATCCCGACCTCTGGATCGTCGAGGTGGAGGATCGAGAGGGCCGCCACTTCATTACGGAAAAGGTCGACGGCGAACGTGCCTAACCTGATGTGACGACATGCATCTCCCGGTGCGAAATCCTTAACCCCGTTCGCACACGGAACCTCAAGCGCCTGCCCCTAATGTCACATTCAACGGGCCCAGAACGAGCCCGGCGTGATGGTAGGTGTGTCCGTGCTGTTTTTGCTGAACGACGTCGTCTTCGATCTGGATGAAGCCTGCCCGGTCACCGCCGGCGATGCGCGTCGTTTCGAGTCTCTCGGACTGGACTATGTGCTGGAGCTGGGCTGCGAGCTGTTCGCCGAAGACCCCCTGCTGCATCTGAACGATCCGCAGCGGGCGCGTCGTCTGGCCTGGCTGATCCACGACCGCAGCCCCGACGTCAACGCCGCCCTGTTCGCCGCGCCCGAGGCCGGCTGCGACCCCGATCTGGTCGAGCCGCAGTTCTGCGCCCTGCCCGAGGCCATCATGCGCCAGCTCAAGACCCGCGCTTCCAAGGGCAAGTTGGACGCCGTTGCTGCGGACAGGGTCGTCTGGATGCGCCTGGCCGCCTGATCCGTCGCCACTTGTTCTTTGAACGCTGCGTCCGTTAAGCTCTTGTCCTGAGCTGGGGAGCTGTGGTGATGGGGTTTTCAACATTTGCGAGGGCGGCGGTGCTTCTGGCCGCAGCTTTCGCCCTGTTCGCCGGCGCGCCGGCCCAGGCCGAATGGCGCAAGGCGGAAAGCCCCCACTTTATTGTCTACGGCGACACCAGCGAAGGCGCATTGCGCAATTATGTGCGCAAGATCGAACGGTTCGATGCCGTTCTGAGGCTGTACATGCCGCCGCGATCGACGATCACGCCGCCGCCGCTGTCGGTGTATCTGGCCAATGGACCGACCGAGATGCGCAAGGCATGGCCGACGGCGGCTGAGGGCGTCGGCGGCTTCTATTCGGCAGGTCCCGAACGCATCTTCGCCGTCGTCACCGGCCGGGGCGGTCAGGAAGACACGACCCTGTTCCACGAATACGGCCACCACTACATGTTCCAGAACTTCGCCGGGGCCTATCCCGCCTGGTTCGTCGAAGGGTTCGCAGAATATTTCGCCACCGCCGAGGTCAATAACGACCGCATCGTCATCGGCATGCACAATCCGGGACGGATGAACTCTCTGACGTCCAGCGCCTGGCTGCCTATGGAGACCATCCTGGGGTCGCGCACCTCGACGCTGACGCGCAGCCAGGGTCCGACCTATTACGCCCAGGCATGGGCCGTGACCCACTATCTGATGAGCACGCCCGAACGTCAGGCCATGCTGGGCCGTTATTTGGCGGCTGTGGCGGATGGCGAGAATTCAGCGACGGCCTTCACCGCCGCGACGGGCCGCTCTCTGCGCGAATTCGAAGGCGACCTGCGCACCTATATGTTCAGGATCGAGACGCGCATTCCGCAGGTTCAGATGCCGTCGGTCGAGGTCCGGATCACCACCCTGCCGCCCAGCACGCGCGATCTGATCTGGCTGGACTTGCGTCTGGCGCGCTTTGTCCCCGAGGAAGCCCGCGCAGCCAATCTGGCCGAGGCCCAGGCCGCAGCCGCACGCTATCCCGGCGACGCCTTCGCTGGACGGGTCGTCGCCATGGCGGCCCTGGACATGAAACAGCCCGATGTGGCGATGGCGGCGTTGGATCCTGTGCTGGCGGCGCACCCCGACGACGCCGAGGCCCTTCGCTGGCAGGCCATCGCCATGATGGACAAGGCCGACGCCCTGGAAGACCAGGGCTCCAACCAGAGGCTGGCCCTCTATGTCGAAGCGGAAACCGCTCTCGGCCGCGCTCTGGCGCTGAACGGAAGGGACTATCGCGTCTACGCCGCCCTGGCGCGCAATCGCGCCGATGAGCCCGACTATCCCAACGACAATGATCTGCAGATTCTGCGTGTCGCCGCCGCTCTGGCCCCCCAGGTCGAGGATGTGCGCTTCAAGGCCGCCCAGGCCATGATGCAGCGGGCGCTCTATGAAGATGCGGTCGTCTACCTGGCCCCCATCGCCAACAATCCCCACGGCGGCGAAAAGAGGGACGGCGTCCGCGCCATGCTGGCCCAGGCGCGCGAGAGACTGGGCCAGGCCCCGCGCGATGACGAGCGTGAAGACGGGGCCGGACCGCCGGTGGATGACGAAGACGCCGACGCTGGCGGCGCGTCGGCGGAAGGGTGACTGTGCTCTCGCTTATGTCTGGAGCTTGATTCACAGCATCGGCGGGATCACGAAGCCGTCCCCCTCAACGGATCAGGCTCTAAAGCGCGGCGTTGAACAGGAAATGCACCACCAGGGCCGCGCCGATGATGAAGCCGAATCCGGCGATCAGGCAGACCGCAGGGTGCGGGCCTTCGCGGCGTGAGAGGGGCGATTTGTGGTCGTCGATCAGGGCCATGACCGTTCCTTGCGTTTCCAAGGCGGCGCCCGATTGCGTGACCGGGTCGTCTCGCCTGATCGGAGCATGGCTCGAATAGCCACGTTTGGCAAAGGGTCTTTAAGGGGTCGATCGGACAGCCTTGGGTGACAATCGCCCCCCGACGCGTTAGGTCCGCGCGCTCACCGGATCCTGACATGTCGAAACTGACTCTTGAACAGGAGGCCCCCAAGCCTTCGCAAAACAAAATCGCCGCCGAGGCGGCGAGGCGCAGGACCTTCGCCATCATCGCCCACCCGGATGCGGGCAAGACGACCCTGACCGAGCATATCCTGCTGGCCGGCGGGGCCATCCGCGCGGCTGGCGCGGTCAGGGCGCGCGGCGAAAACCGGCGCACGCAGTCCGACTGGATGAAGATCGAGAAGGAACGGGGCATTTCGGTCTCAGCCTCGGTCATGACGTTCGAGCACACGCCCGCAGACGGCATGGCGCGGATGTTCAACCTGCTGGACACGCCGGGGCACGAGGACTTCTCTGAAGACACCTACCGCACCCTGACCGCCGCTGACTGCGCCATCATGGTGCTGGACGCCGCCAAGGGCATCGAGCCGCAGACGCTGAAGCTGTTCGAGGTCTGCCGCCTGCGCGACATCCCGATCATCACCTTCATCAACAAGCTGGACCGCGAAGCCCAGGACCCGATGGCCCTGCTGGACGAGATCGCCTCGCGCCTTCAGCTGGACCCGGCGCCCATCTGGTGGCCCGCCGAGAGCGGAAACCGTCTTCGCGGCATGGTCGAAATGGGCACCGGCAAGTTCCAGCCCTACGCGAAGAAGCCTGCCGGTTCGAAAGAGGACGTCCCCCACCCCGAGGCCCTGCCTCTGGCCGACGCCGCCCAATACTTCGAGGCGGGCGAACATGAGGCCCTGATGGAGACCCAGGAACTGATCGAGGCCGGCTATCCGACCTTTGACCGCCAGTCCTTCCTGGAAGGCCACATGACGCCTGTGCTGTGGGGCTCGGCCCTGCGCCACTTCGGCATCGACGAACTGCTGGCCGCCATCGGCGAATGGGCCCCGCCTCCGAAAGTCATGCCCGCGCGCAAGGAAGCCCCGCCCGAGACCCGCAACGCCCCGGCCCCGGTCGAGATCGCGGTCGAGCCGGGCCAGGCCGAAGTCACCGGCTTCGTCTTCAAGGTCCAGGCCAATATGGACCCCAACCACCGCGACCGCATCGCCATGTTCCGCATGGCGTCCGGCAGCTTCAAGCGCGGCATGAAGCTGAAGGTGCAGAACACCGGCAAGCAGTTGAGCGTCAACGCCCCCATCATGTTCTTCGCCAGCGACCGTGAACTGGCCGACGACGCCTTCGCCGGCGACGTCATCGGCATCCCCAACCACGGTGTTCTTCGTGTGGGGGACAGCCTGTCGGAAAGCGGCATGATCCGTTTCGCCGGCCTGCCCAACTTCGCCCCGGAAATCCTGCAGCGCGTCCGCGTCAAGGATCCGCTGAAGGCCAAACACCTGAAGAAGGCGCTGGAGGGTCTGGCCGAGGAGGGCGTGACCCAGCTGTTCCGCCCCGAACTGGGCTCGGACTTCATCGTCGGCGCCGTCGGCCAGCTGCAGTTCGAGGTCATGGCCGACCGCTTGGGCGAGGAATACGGCCTGGACGTCATCTTCGAGCCCAGCCCCTACGCCGAGGCGCGCTGGATTGCAGGCGGCAAGGCCGACCTGGAAGACTTCGCCGGCAAATACCGCCCCCAGATGGCCGCCGACATCGACGACGCCCCCGTCTTTCTGGCCAAGTCGAGCTGGGAGACAGGCTACGTCGGGGAGCGGTTCCCGAAGGTGGCGTTCACGAAGACGAAGGAACGGGGCTGACTTTCAGGGACGGAGTCAACGTGAAGACCGGCAGGAAGAACTGCACCAGAGGGCCGACGGCCAGGGCGTAGACCACCGTGCCGACGCCGACCGAACCGCCCAGCAGCCAGCCCGCCGCCAGAACCGTGGCCTCGATGCTGAGGCGGGAGACGCGGATCGACCAGCCCAACCGCTGGTTCAGGCCCGTCATCAGGCCGTCGCGCGGCCCGGCCCCCATTCCGGCCCCGATATAGGCGGCGCAGGCGACGGCGTTCAGCACGACGCCGCAGACCATCATCGCGGCCCGCAGACCCATGCCCTCAAACACCGGCAGAACCGCCAGTGAGGCGTCCACCATCAGGCCGATGACCACGATATTGGCCAGGGTGCCGTAGCCCGGCTTCTGCCTCAGAGGAATCCAGGTCAGCATGACCACAGCGCCGATCAGGATGGAGGTCTGGCCCAGCGTCAGTCCCGTCAGGCCGGTCAGCCCCTGCTGAAACACATTCCACGGATCAAGGCCCAGCGTCGCCCGCACCATCAGGGCGAGGGCGAACCCGAACAGGCACAGGCCGAGGTGGAGCTGGATCAAGCGACGAATGAGCATGGTGCAGCGCACAAAGACCGAGCCTTGCCCGCTTCACAAGACAAATATGGTCACCCGGGGTTTCAGCCGCCCGCTCGCCGCATCCGCACCAGTTGCACATAGCCGACGCCCAGGCCCGCGATGATCAGGCCGATGATCTGCGCCGCACTGAGGCTTTCGCCGAGGACGAACACCGCCAGCACAGCGATCTGGATCAGCATGGTGTTGTTGATCAGGCTGGCCTCCAGCGCGCTGAGCACCCCTTGCGCCCGGTTCCACAACCAAAAGGCCAGGGCGGTGTTGGCCGCCGCCAGCCAACCGACGATGGCCCAGCCGCGCAAGGTCAGCTCGGGCCAGCCCTGAACCGCCACGCCGGTTCCCAGCAGAGCCGCCGACCCCGCCGCCATGCTGACCACGGTGATGAGCGACGGCGGCAGGCCCGCGTCGCGGTTGACCTTGCGCCCCAACAACGTCTGACCCGCATTGGCGGTGACGCCGACCGCGCCGATCAGCAGGCCGAAACCCGCCCCGGCGGGCAGAGATTTGCTGAGGAAGTAGACCACCGCGCCGCCGATGAAGACGGCCACGCCCAGCCCCTCGCGCCAGCCGATCCGCTCGTTCAGCAACAAGGCCCCCAGCACGGCGACCAGGGCGGGCGTAAAGGCCAGCATCAGGCTGAGCGTCGTCGCCGGCAGATAGGACAGGGCCAGAAACTGGCAAGCCTGGGTCAGGCCGTATTGCAGCAGGCCGAAGCCGATCAGCAGCCCCCATTCGCCGCGTCCGCACCGCGCCAGCGCCGCCCGGTTGCGCTTGGTCAGAACCACCGGCGCCAGCAGCAGGGCCGCCAGCGCATAGCGCAGTCCCGCGAACGGCAGGGGGGCGATGTCCACCAGTCCCCATTTGATCAAGACCCATGACGACGACCACAGCAGGGTCACAAACAGGGCCAGGGCGATGGCGGTCATATGGGTGCGGGACGAGGGCTTGGTCATGGGGCGGCTCATGCCCGGCTTGCTCCCGGCGGCCTAACGACTTATCCGACGCTATTCGTGAGTTTTACGCACATGACATCATCGCGTCCCGCATCGTCCGCCCTGCCGCTGAAGGCCATGCACGCCTTTGATCTGGTCATGCGTCTGGGCGGGATCGGGCGGGCGGCGGAGCGGCTGGGCGTCACCCATGGCGCGGTCAGCCGCCAGATCGGTCACCTGCAGACGACGCTGAGCCTGCGCCTGTTCCAGGGCCCCCGCAACGCCCGGCGTCCGACCGCCGAGGCGGAAAGACTGTGGGCCGAAATCGCGCCCGCCTTCGCCCAGCTGGAGGCGGCGGCGCATGGCCGCATGGGGTCGCGACAGCGACTGCGCGTCTCCTGCCTGTCCACCCTGGCGTCGCGCTGGCTGATCCCGCGCCTGCCAAGCTTTGCGGCGCTCCATCCCGACATCGTGGTCGAACTGAGCGAATCCTATGCCGCGCCTGCCCGCGCGCTGGAGGGCGCCGATCTGGCCATCCGCATGCTGGCCGAGGGGGCGAAGGCTCCCGCCGGTCTGACGGCAGTTCCCTTCATGGACAACGCCTTCGGACTGGTGGTCGCGCCGCAAAGAGCCGGGGATGCCGACCGACGGCTGGTGTCCCGCTCCCACCCCGGCGCCTGGAAAGACTGGGCGACGCTGTCGGGACAGACCGTGCCCGACCTGCCGCCGGTGGAATTCGATCATCAGCAGACCATGATCCAGGCCGCCGTCGCCGGTCTGGGCGTCGCCGTCACCCAGAAGGCGCTGGTCGAGGCCGATCTGACGGAAGGGCGGCTGACCGCTCCTTCGGGCTTTGTACGGGACGGCGCGGCCTACGCTGTTTTTCACAGGTCCGAGGATGCAGGAAAGACGGCGCGCACCTTCATCGCCTGGTTGTGCCGTTAGGATCGAAGACCGCACGTCTAATTCCGCCTTCACCCCGTCATCATGACGTGGTTGTGTGGCGTGATCGGCCAAGGCCGTGGCATGGAGTGCTCGAATGCTGGCCGCGGCCGCACTGATCCTGTTGAGTTTGGTCGGACTTCAGACCGCGACGCCGCTCGCCCCTGTCTCCACCCTCGCTCTGGACGACATCATCCGCTGCACCGGCCTGACCCAGGCCGCGTCTGAGCTTGAGGGTGGCGAGAGCGGCGATGGACGGGCCCTTTACGACGCCGCCCTGTTCTGGTCGCTGACGGCCATTCAGGCGGGCCAGAACGCGCGCCACGCGCCCGCCGCCACCGAGGCGCAGGTGACGCGCGCGCGTATCAAGGCGGTGCGCGAACTGACTGCAGAGAACCCCGCCGCCCGCGCCCATCTGCAACGCTGCCGCGACCGCACGCCGTCGCTGGGCTGACGGCGAGGCCAGGTCATCCCCAGGGCCGGATCGAACCACCCGTGCGGCTCTGCGTTTGCTTCATGCGTGACAGGGACGGCGCCGTCGTCCCGAAGCGGGACGCCCGGAGCGCGGTAGCCAGATGTTCGAGTTCGGACGAGACCTGAAGAAGCTGTTTGAAAAGGCCCGCGACGGCGACGATCTGGGCTGGGTCGAGCTGATCGGCGTCGACATGGTCGAGGCTGAGTCGCGGCGCGAGACCACCGATGCAGGCCGCGTGTCCTGCACCCGCCCCTTTGCGGCCTGGATGAAGGCGGCGGCCCTGTGGCGCGAGCACGCCCGGCGCAGCGGCGCCCGGTTGAGCCTGGACCGGGCGGCGGCCTGCGCCTCGGACGCCACGCGCCACGCCGCCAACGATGAAGACCGGACCAGCGCGGCGCTGGAGGCGGGCGAGATTCACCTGTTGCGCTTCGACCTTTTCGGCGGACCCGAGCGGCTGACGGCGGCGGCGTCTGATGTTCAGTTTCTGAGCGGGGGACGGGCCGCGACGCGCGCCTGGGCGCAATCGCTGAGCGCGCGGCTGGCCATGCGGCGGGCCCTGACGGCGGACGACGCAGGCGAGCGGCGCAAGGCCCTGGCCCTGCTGGATGCGGCGCAGGAGGCCAGCCGGCCTCTGACGGCGGCGGCGGCGCACGAACTGGCGCTGGACCGCGCCGCCCTGGCGTTGGAGATGGGGGTGGAACGGCGCGACCCCGCCCTGCTGGATCAGGCCGGGCATGATCTGAGAACCATCGTCGAGGCCGCCTCGCCCGACTATCGACCGGTGACGCGGGCGCGGGCCCTGGTGCTGGCGGCCATGGGGTTGAAGGCGCTGGCTGGACTGGCCGATGACAACGCCGCCCGCGAGCAGGCGCGCGCCCTGTTCGACGCCGCCGCCGAACAGTTCACCCCCGACCACAGCCCGCTGGACTGGGCCGCCGTGCAACTGGCGCAGGCGGAAGCCGATTGCCCGCTGCTGACCCTGGCCCAGGCCGAAGCCATGACCGCCGAGCCGGGCCTGATCCTGGGGGCCTGCGCCCGCGAACGGCGCATGGCCGCAGAGGCGGCGCTGGCCTTTGCCATGGGCGATGTTCAGGCTCTGGCCGGTCTGGAGGCCGTGATCCGTCGCCGCCTGGCCAAACGCACCCCGGTCGAACCGGTGGACTGGACCGCCGACCAGATCGGCATGGCGCATCTGATGCTGGCGAGGGCGCGTCTGACCAACAGCCGCGCCGACGCGGTGGGCCTGATCCTGACCGAAGCGATGGAGACTGCTCGCGAGTGGGGCGCGACAGCGCTGGTCCAGCGGGCGGCGCAGATGCTGCGCCGACAAGCGGCGGATCGGGCGGTTTAGCCCTCCCCCTTAAATCCTCCCCCATCGGGGGAGGGGAACCGCCTGAAAGGCGGTGGAGTGGGCTAGCTTAGGCGGGGTCGGTTGGAAGGTCTGGCGCTTGCCAGACGTGATGCCCACGACCCGAAACAATCCCTGGATGTCAGCAGTTTTTTAATCGGTTTCTCGCGACCATAGCAGCGTTCTGGGAGGTTCAAAAATGCTGCATGTTCTCGCCACCGTGTTGCTGGCTGCGGCGCCAGATGGCGCAAATGCAACGCAGGCCGCCTCGATTCAGCCTGCGTCGTTTTTCGCCAGCAAAGACCCGACCGAAATAGAACGGCGTGTCCGCAGCAGCTTTGACATGACCGATCGCAATGGCGACGGCTTCATCGATTTGAACGAAGCGCCCATCGCCGAGCGTGGACAGCAAGACTCGAACGGCGTCCGTGTTCCGGCCGAAGCCAGCAACGCGCTCTGGATTCGGTTGATGGACGCCAATGGCGACAGCCGGGTCGACTGGTCCGAAATGCGAGCCTATCTGCTTCCACGATATCTGCAGGCCAACGGCCTGTAGGAACCTGCCTCAGCCGCCCAGGGCGACAAACCCGCCGTTGAGGAAGCCGGGCTTGCCATAGCGGAACGGGGCGCCGTCTTCGGACAGGACTCGACCGCCTGCGGCCTCCAGCACAGCCTGACCCGCCGCCGTGTCCCATTCCGAGGTCGGGCCGTTGCGCGGATAGGCGTCGTAGCGGCCTTCGGCGATCAGACAGAACTTCAGCGAGGAATCCACGCCCTGCCATTCGCGGCAGCCGTAGCGCGAGGCCAGACGCTTGGCGTCGGCGTCGTTGAGGCTGTGGCTCATCACCGCGACAGGCGCGTCCGGGCGGTCGCGCACGCGGATTGCCTGCCAGGCGTCGCCGAAGCGACGACGCAAGGCGCCGCCGCCCGCCGGGCCGCTGCGCCAGGTGGTCGAGGTGGCCGGGGCGGTGACGACGCCGGCCACCACCGTGTCCTTGTGCACCAGGGCGATGTTGACGGTGAAGCTCTCGCGGCCCTCGATGAAGCCGCGCGTGCCGTCCAGAGGATCGATCAGCCAGAACCAGTCGCCGGTCACGGTCGGCGCGCCGTCGGCGGCCACAGCCTCTTCGGCCACGGCCTGCACCTCGGGATAGAGGGCGGCCAGGCGCGTCAGGATCAGGGCCTCGGCCTGCTGGTCGGCCAGGGTGACGGGACTGTCGTCCGATTTGACCTGGGCGACGACGCCGTTGCGCCAATAGGGCAGAATCACGCGGGCCGCGTCTTCGGCGATGTCCGACAGGGCTTCGGCCAGGGCGCCGGAAGCCAGATCGGCAGTCAGTCGTTTGTTCATGCGCGCTCCGATAGCCCATCCCGGCGGTTTCGCGAACCGGCAAATCAGGGCAGCCTGTTCGGCCCCTTCATTCGTCCCACCGCGCCAGGCCCGATGACCGATCTTCCCCTTCCTACTTCCGATCAGGCCCTGCCCGACGGGCAGGCTCTGGCCGCCCTGATCGCAGGCAAGCTGTGCCACGACTTCATCAGCCCGGCGGGGGCCATCACCTCCGGTCTAGACCTGCTGAAAGACCCGTCGGCCCAGGACATGCGCGACGACGCCATGGGGCTGATCGAGGCCAGCGCCGCCAAGATGGTGGCCCTGGTCGCTTTCGCCCGCGTCGCCTTCGGGGCCTCGACCTCGGCGGAACGATTCTCCAGCGCCGAGCTGACCGGTCTGGTCGACGCCCTGACGGCGGGCGGACGGGCGACCCTGGAGTGGCGGATCGAGGACACGACATGGTCCAAGGCGCAGGCCCGGGCCTTGGTCAACCTGGCCTATCTGACCATGGCGGCCCTGCCGTCAGGGGGCGTGGCGACCGTGACCAGCCGCCTCGCCGGCGGACAGCTGACGCTGGAAGGCGCGGCCGAGGGCGCACGGGCGCGGCTCAAACCCGAGGCCGTGGCGGGTCTGGCCGGACAGCCCCTGACCGACGGCCTGCCGGGCCAGTGGATCCAGCCCTACTGGCTGTGGCTGACCGCCCACGATGCAGGCGGATCGCTGGAGGTCGTGACCGATGAAGGCCGCGTCACCCTGGTTGTCCACATGCCGGGGTGAGACGTTAACGCGCCTTCCCAAGGACTCGTTAACCGGCGATAGCCGATCATGGAGTCTCTGCACACGCAGACGTTGAATACGCTTATCGATTGGATCGCGTTTTGAGCCCCAGGACCTGCTTGATCGTCGACGACAGCCGCATCATCCGCAAATTGGCGCGCCGGATCATCGAGGGGCTGGGTTTTGAGGTCGATGAGGCCGGAGACGGGGCCGAGGCCCTGACCTTCTGCGCCATCTCCATGCCCGAAGTCGTGCTGCTGGACTGGTCCATGCCGGTGATGGATGGACTGACCTTCCTGCGTCAGCTACGGGCCCTGCCCAACGGCGCAGCGCCCAAGGTGTTGTTCTGCACCATCGAGACCCGCGCCGAACGCATCGCCGAAGCCCTGTCCGCCGGGGCCGACGACTATGTGATGAAGCCGTTCGACGGTGAGATCCTGAGTTCCAAATTCGCCGAAGTGGGAGCAGTCTGAAATCCATGTCGCCGGACGACTTCGATCGCCTGCAATCGCTGATGGCCTCCCGTGCGGGGGTCCGGCTGACGCGCGACCGGATGAAGCTGGCCGAGCACCGCCTGGCCCCGGTGGCGCGAGCGCACGGGTTCGAGAACGTCGGCGTCATGCTGGCCGCCCTGTGGGCCAAGCCGGTGGCGTCTCTGGGCTGGGCCGTGATCGAGGCCCTGCTGATGCCCGAGACCTGGTTCCGGCGCGACCGGGCCTCGTTCGACACCTTCGCCGACGAACTTCTGCCGACCCTGTCGCAGGCGCGCGGCGGGGCGCCGGTCAAGATCTGGTCCGCCGGCTGTTCAACGGGCCAGGAAGCCTGGTCCCTGGCCATGCCGGCGCTGGAACGCAACATCGCCGTCCAGATCGTCGGCACCGATCTGTCGCGGCGCGCGCTGGAGAAGGCGGCGGCGGGCGCCTACACCGGCTTTGAAATCCAGCGCGGTCTCAAGGCCGAGACCATGCTGCGCTGGTTCGAGCAGAGGGACGACCTCTGGGTCGCCAATGACGAGTTGAAGGGGGCGGTGCGGTTCGCCCGCTCCAATCTGCTGGACGCCCCCAGTGACGACCACCGCTTTGACGTCATCTTCTGCCGCCACGTTCTGAACGACGCCGAGCCGTCGCGCCGCGCCGAAATCCTCGACAATCTGGAGCGGCGGCTGGTCGATGACGGCTGCCTGTTCCTCGGGCCGGACGAGAACCCCGACGGCCACAGCGTCGCCTTCCGTCCCGTCGCCGGGCGCAAGGGCCTGTTCGTCAAGGCGCCGTCGGCGATCCGCGCGGCGGCCTGATTCTTCTTCGCAACCCGCCTCATCCGGTCTAGCCTGAGCCCTTCTTCGGGGGAGGACGTCATGCGTTTGTGGGGAATGACCGCAGCCCTGGTGCTGGCCCTGGCCGTCGCCGCCCTCAGTCTGCAGACGCCGCGCCCGCGCCCCATCGATGCGCCGCCCCAGACCTTTTCGGCCGGCCGCGCCATGGTCGACATCCGCGAAATCGCCCAGCGTCCGCACCCGCTTGGGTCCGCCGACCACGCCCGCGTCCAGGCCCTTCTGATTCAACGGATGACCTCTCTGGGGCTGGAGGTCTCGGCGCAAAAGGGACCGCTGTCGCCCCAGGCTGTGCGGCGCGTAGAGCGCGCAGGCGTGACCTTGCCGCCCGATGCCCTGACCGCCGTCAATCTGATCGGCGTCCTGCCGGGCAGCGACCCCGCCCTGCCCGCCGTGGCGTTGATGGCCCACTATGACACCACGTCGAAATCACCCGGCGCGGCGGACGACACCACCGGCGTGGCGGCTATTCTGGAGACAGTGCGCGCCCTGAAGGCCAGAGGGCCCGCGCCGCGCACCCTGGTGGTCCTGCTGACCGACGCGGAGGAGCTGAACCTGGACGGCGCGCGCATCTTCTGGGGCGGGCATCCCTTGCGCGACCGCATCGGCGCCGTGGTCAATCTGGAGGCGCGCGGCGGCGGCGGGCGGGCCATGATGTTCGAGACCGGCCCCGGCAACGCCCAGACCATCGATCTGTTCGCCGAAAGCGCAGGCCGCGCCGAGGGCGGCGTAACCTCCAACGCCCTGGCGGTGCTGGTCTATGGCCTGATGTCCAACGACACCGACTTCACCCTGCCGCGCCAGCGCGGGGTGCAAGGGATCAATCTGGCCTTCATCGGCCGCCCCGAACAGTATCACGCCGCCGTGTCCACGCCCGAAGCGCTGGACCAGGGCAGCGTCCAGCACATCGGCGCCCAGGCGCTGGAGATGACCAACGCCCTGCTGAGGGCCCCCAGCCTGCCCGTGGCGACGCAGGACGCGGTCTACGCCGATCTGTTCGGACAGGTGGTGTTGCGCCATCCGCCCGCCTGGGGCTGGGGCGTGCTGCTGGCGGGATTGGGTCTGCTGCTGGCGGCGGGTCTGAGGGCGCGGCGTCTGGCGGGTTTGAGCGCCGCCGACATCGGGCGCGGGGCGCTGGACGGGCTGTGGTTCCTGTCGGCGGGCGTGGTCGTGGCCCACGCCGTGCGGGCGCTCAGCGGGTCGCTGACCGGCTCGTCGGAGAGCTACTACGTTCTTCTGGCCCGCCTGCCGTGGATGGAAGCGGGGACGGCGCTGGGCGTTCTGGCGGTGGGGCTGGCCCTGCTGGGCGGGCGCGGACGGCCTGACCGACGCGTGGTCGCAGGCGGCGTGGCGGCGGCGACGGCGTTGGCCCTGGCCATGGGCGGGTTCAGCCCTCTGGTTCTGGGCGCGGGCGTCGTGGCGGCGGCCTTGAGCCTGTTCCCGGCGCTGGCGGCGCGCACCGTCTGGGGCGGCTGGACCGGCGCCGTCCTGCTGGTGCTGATCCTCGGCGGCGTGGTGCAGATGCTGGCGCCGCAGGCCGCCTTCCTCTTTCTGTGGCCCGGCCTTCTGGCGGCGGCGACCGCGACGGCGGCGGCCTTCATCGCCCCCGACTTCAAGGGCCGCGCCGTCTGGATCGTGGCCGGAGCGGCGCTGGTTCTGGCCGCCGCCTGGCTGGCGGGACTGGCCCATCTGGTCTTCCTCGGCGTCGGCATGGACCTGCCCGGCGTTCTGGCGCTGCTTGGCCTGCTGATCCTGATCTTCATGCGTCCGTTCGCGCCGCAGCCGCCGATGCAGCGTCGCCTGCTGATGATCGCCTTGGCCGTACTGGCGCTCGGGGCCGTCCTCAGCCTCAGCGCGCGCGTCGCCGCCCCCTCGTCACCGCCAGCGGTTCAGGCCGGCGCCTGACACGACAGAATCGGTCGCATAAATCCCTCGCGCCGCGGCGCTCTAAAAGAACATATTGGCAACGAGAACAAACCATGCACATAGTCCGCTTCATCGGGAGCGGGTCACGGTCACAGGATCGAAGGCGGGCCTCTCCTTTCGGGTACCAGACGGAATCATGGCAAAGGAGAGTGGGAAAGTGGCGGCACAGGCGAATTTGAAATTGGTGGGCAAGGACGACGGCGACAAGCAGCGTGCGCTGGAGGCGGCGATCGCGCAGATCGACCGGGCCTTCGGCAAGGGCTCGGTCATGAAGCTGGGCAAGAACGGCGTGACGGAAGCCATTCCTTCAGTCTCGACCGGCTCGCTGGGACTGGACATGGCGCTCGGCATCGGCGGCTTGCCGCGCGGGCGGGTGATCGAGGTGTTCGGGCCGGAAAGCTCGGGCAAGACGACCCTGGCCCTGCACACGGTGGCCGAAATCCAGAAGGCTGGCGGCGTCGCCGCCTTCGTCGACGCCGAACACGCGCTGGATCCCGGCTACGCCCAGAAGTTGGGCGTCAATCTGGACGACCTTCTGGTGTCCCAGCCCGACACGGGCGAACAGGCGCTGGAGATCGTCGACACCCTGGTGCGCTCGGGCGCCGTGGACATTGTGGTGGTCGATTCCGTCGCCGCGCTGACGCCTCGCGCCGAGATCGAGGGCGAGATGGGCGACAGCCTGCCCGGCCTTCAGGCCCGACTGATGAGCCAGGCGCTGCGCAAGCTGACCGCCTCGATCAACAAATCGCAGTGCATCGTCCTGTTCATCAACCAGATCCGTCACAAGATCGGCGTCATGTACGGCTCGCCGGAAACGACGACGGGCGGCAATGCGCTGAAGTTCTACGCCTCGGTCCGTCTGGACATCCGCCGCACCGGCGCGATCAAGGACCGCGACGAGGTCGTCGGCAACACCACCCGCGTCAAGGTGGTCAAGAACAAGGTCGCTCCGCCGTTCCGCGAGGTCATCTTCGACATCATGTACGGCGAAGGCATCTCCAAGCTGGGCGAGATCATCGACCTGGGGGTCAAGGCCGGCATCGTCGAGAAGTCGGGCAGCTGGTTCTCCTACGACAGCCAGCGCATCGGCCAGGGGCGCGAGAATGTTCGCAACTTCCTGAAGGCCAATCCCGACGTGGCGGAGTCCATCGAAAAGGCCGTCCGCGCCTCGACCAGCAAGATCGCCGAAGACCTGCTGGGCACGCCGGAACCGGACGAGGGCCAGGACCTGGAGGGGTGATCCCCCCCAGCCTGGCGGCGGCGCGAGCGCGTAACTTTAAAACTCCGTCACCCTCGGCCTCGTGCCGAGGGCCTATGGCGGGGTTGAGCTCAGGACTGAAATCCAACGACGGGCGTTCCATACCGGACGCCGACCCCGCCTGAGGCTTGAATAGGTCCTCGGGACAGGCCCGAGGATGACGGATTTATAGGGTTCCACGCCGACGCAACGACCACAGACCTTCTCCGGCCGGGCTCACGACCCGCCAACCGACCCCGTGGGCCGGGCCGGACGGAGCGGCCGCCAGACTTCGTGTCTGGCGGCCTTTTTCCGTCAGTAAGGCCAATCGCCGGGAATATACTCGCCCATGCTGGAGCAAACGAAAATCGGCGTGGCGTCGTAGTAGGGCGTCGGTATATTGGGATGCATGACGGACGGTTGCCCGCTAATGCTGACGCGGCACCAGTCCTCGACATAGCCGAGCTGCTCCGTCTTCGCAGCATCAGCATAGTAGGTGTAGCCGTAAGCCACCATGGCAGGATCCCAGGACTGCCGGACAAAGGCTTCCGCCGGTCCGACAACAACGCTGGCCACAGCGATCAGTCCCGCCATGCCCATCAATCCAACCTTGTTCATCCTCACCCTCCCTTGAAGAGCGCGACATGCGCCCCCACAACCGAGGCACATCAAGCAAGATCAAGCAAGATCAAGCAAGATCAAGCAAGATGGATATCGTCGGTCATCGACCGCCGATTGGAACGCCAACTGCCGCCGCATGCATGACCGCCATGCGCAAGTGATGCATTAGAGAGCTAAGGCTCTATAAGACCTCTTCCATTTCCCGCTCTCCCAGCAAGACCGCTCAAAATGACCAGCCTGAAACAGATCCGCTCCACCTTCCTCGACTACTTCGCGGCCGACGGCCACGAGAAGGTGCAGTCGGCTCCGCTGGTGCCGCAGAACGACCCAACCCTGCTGTTCGTCAACGCGGGCATGGTGCCGTTCAAGGACTACTTCACCGGGGCTTCGACCCCGCCCTGGAAGCGCGCGACCAGCTCGCAGAAATGCGTCCGCGCCGGCGGCAAGCACAACGACCTGGACAACGTCGGCTACACCGCACGCCACCACACCTTCTTTGAAATGCTGGGCAATTTCTCGTTCGGCGACTACTTCAAGGACCACGCCATCGAGAGCGCGTGGAACCTGCTGACCAAGGAATTCGGCCTCGACGCCAACCGCCTGCTGGTCACCGTCTATCACACCGACGACGAAGCCTTCGACATCTGGAAGAAGATCACCGGCTTCTCGGATGACAAGATCATCCGCATCCCGACGGCCGACAACTTCTGGGCCATGGGCGACAGCGGCCCGTGCGGTCCCTGCACCGAGATCTTCTACGACCACGGCGACCACATCTTCGGCGGTCCTCCTGGTTCGCCGGACGAGGACGGCGACCGCTTCGTGGAGATCTGGAACAACGTCTTCATGCAGTACGAGAAGGAGAACGATAAAATCGTTCGCGACCTTCCCAAGCCCTCGGTCGACACCGGCATGGGTCTGGAGCGCATCGCCGCCGTGCTGCAGGGCGTGCATTCCAACTATGAAGTCGACCTGTTCAAGAGCCTGATCGGCGCCTCGGAAGCGCTGACCTCGACCAAGGCCGAGGGCGAACGCGCGCCCAGCCACCGCGTCATCGCCGACCACCTGCGGTCGTCGTCCTTCCTGATCGCCGACGGCGTGACCCCGTCGAACGAAGGCCGCGGCTATGTCCTGCGCCGCATCATGCGCCGCGCCATGCGTCACGCCCACCTGCTGGGTTCGACCGATCCGCTGATGCACCGTCTGGTGCCGACCCTGGTCGAGGAGATGGGCGAAGCCTATCCCGAGCTGCGCCGCGCCCAGGCATTCATCGAGGACACGCTGAAGCAGGAGGAGATCCGCTTCCGCACCACGCTGGGTCGCGGCATGAACCTGTTCGACACGGCCGTCCAGGGCTTCAAGCCCGGCGACATGCTGGACGGCCAGACCGCCTTCACCCTGTCCGACACCTATGGGTTCCCGCTGGACCTGACGCAGGACGAGGCCCGCCGCCGCGGCTTCTCGGTCAATGTCGCCGGCTTCGAAGCCGCCATGGAAGAACAGCGCGCCCGCTCGCGCGAGCACTGGACCGGCTCGGGCCAGACGGCGTCGGCCGGCGCCTGGCTGGCCCTGCGCGACCAGCATGGCGTGACCCAGTTCACGGGCTATGAGTCGGAAACCGGCGAAGGCCAGGTCGTCGCCATACTCAAGGACGGCGTGGCGGTTGACGCCGCCGAGGCCGGCGAAGTGGTCGAGGTCGTTCTGAACCAGACCCCCTTCTACGCTGAGGGCGGCGGTCAGGCCGGCGACAAGGGCGGCTTCGTCTGGACCAACGGCGAAGGCCGCGTGCTGGACACCAAGAAGCACGCCGACCTGTTCGTCCATGCGGTCCAGGTGGCCCAGGGCGCGGCCCTGACGGTCGGCGCGACGGTGACGGCCACGGTCGAGCCGGGCTCGCGCCCGACGACCCGCGCCAACCACTCGGCGGCGCACCTGCTGCACGCCGCGCTGAAGAACGTGCTCGGCCCCCACGTCGCCCAGAAGGGCCAGATGGTCGATGCCGAGCGCATGCGTTTCGACTTCAGCCACAACGCCCCCGTGACCGAGGACGAGCTGGCCCGCATCGAGGACGAGGTGAATGCGGTCATCCGTCAGAACCTGCCAACCTCGACTGAGCTGATGCACCCCGAAGCCGCCATCGAGGCCGGCGCTGTCGCCTTGTTCGGCGAAAAGTACGGCGACGAGGTTCGCGTCCTGACCCTGGGCCACGCCCTGTCGGGTGACGGCGCCTATTCGGTCGAACTGTGCGGCGGCACCCATGTGGCCCGCACCGGCGACATCGCCCTGTTCAAGATCGTGTCGGAAGGCGGCGTCGCCGCCGGCATCCGCCGCATCGAGGCCCTGACCGGCGAGGCCGCGCGCCAATACCTGCTGGGCCAGGCCAATATCGCCCGCTCGCTGGCGCAGGGCTTCAAGATCCAGACCGCCGACGTCCCGGCCCGGGTCGAGGCCCTGAGCGCTGAACGCAAGGCGCTGGAGAAGCAGGTCGCCGACCTGAAGAAGCAGCTGGCGCTGGGCGGCGGGTCATCCGCAAACGCTGCGCCCGAGGAAATCAACGGCGTCAAGCTGATCGCCCGCGTCTTGGACGGCGTGGACGGCAAGGGTCTGCGCGGCGTGGCCGAGGACTTCCGCAAACAGGTCGGCTCGGGCGTCGTGGCCCTGATCGGCGTCACGGACGGCAAGGCGGCGATCACCGTCGCGGCCACCAGCGACATGGCCGGGCGCGTGAATGCGGCTGATCTGGCGCGCGCGGCGGTTCTGGCGCTGGGCGGTCAGGGCGCGGGCGGCAAGCCTGACTTCGCCCAAGGCGGCGCCCCCGACGGCGCGCGGGCCGAAGAGGGTCTGGCGGCGGTGCGGGCGGCCCTGGCGGGCTGATCCGCAATACAACTCCGTCACCCTCGGGCTTGTCCCGAGGGCCTATGACCGGGCAGATCTCAAACAATGAAGTCCTGGCGCCGGCGTTCAGCCCAGGCGCAGGCCGAGGCTGAGGCCCCAATGGGTCCTCGAGACAAGCCCGAGGATGACGGAACTTATAGTGTCACACCCTCAGTGAACCGACACCGGCTCCAGTTCATGGGCCATGGCGGCGGCGAAGGCGGTTTCGCGGTCGATCATGACGGCCAGACGCTCGCCGTCGGCGCCGTGAACGGCGTAGAGGGTGGAGTCGGGGTCGATGTCGACATCCTCCACCACATTGACGTGGGCGTCGGCCAGCAGGTCGGCGGCGCGGATCGCGCGCACATAGACCAGGTCTGGCGCGCCCAGGCCGGCGAAATCCTTCTTTGTCATTCTCGGCGTCATCATGACCGCCTCCTTAAGCTGAGAACGTTCCTGCGGAACTTGGGTTCGATCCCGACTGCGGCGATCGAAAGTCAGGCCGTAGTGATCGGAATGCGCCGCACGGCGTGAACCGTGTCCGGGCGGCTCATGTCGATATGCAGCAGGCCATGCTCCAGCTCGGCGCCGTCCACCTCCAGACCATCGGCCAGGACGAAGTTACGCACGAAGCCGCGCCCGGCGATGCCCCGATGCAGGAAGGCTTGATCACCCGTTGCGGACGGCTCGCGCTTGCCCGCAATGGTCAGTTGCCGGCCTTCCAGCGTCACCGACAGATCGTCCGGGCCAAACCCGGCCACGGCCAGGGTGATGCGCACGGCGCGCTCGCCGCGCTGTTCAACATTATAGGGCGGATAGCTGTCCGCGGCCGCCCGCGCCGCGCGGTCGATCTGGGCGCGGGTATGGTCGAACCCCAAGAGGAAAGGGCTGTCGAACAACAGGGTGCGTGTCGTCATCGGGTCCTCGCAAAAGCGACCACAGCCCGGAGACGTCCCCCGAAATCGGCGAGACGACGGCTGCATGTCATAGATGGGGAAAGCCGCCGTCGGGATCAACCAAACGCCGAGCTTTAGACCGCTGGCGCCTTGCCTATGACGCAGAAGGCGTGTGGACTGGGGCATGGCCGTTTCCTGTCCCGATCCGTCCGCTGGCGCCGTTGCAGGCGCCCGCGCGGCATGAATTCGTCCGTCGCCCCAGAGACGTCGTCCGCGCCGGCCCCGCGCCGATCCGCCCTCGCGCCCTTGCAGCATCCGGTGTTCCGCGCGGTGTGGATCACCAGTCTGGTGACCAATTTCGGCGGCCTGATCCAGTCGGTGGGTGCCGCTTGGATGATGACCTCCATCGCCTCGGCCCAGATGGTGGCCCTGGTGCAGGCGTCCGTCACCCTGCCGATCATGCTGCTGTCGCTGGCGGCGGGGGCTCTGGCAGACACGGTGGATCGGCGCAGGATCATGCTGGCGGCCCAGACCTTCATGCTGCTGGTCTCGGCCAGTCTGGCGGTGATGACCTGGATGGGCTTGATCACGCCCTGGGTGCTGCTGAGCTTCACCTTCCTGATCGGCTGCGGCGTCGCCTTCAACGGCCCGGCCTGGCAGGCGTCGGTCGGCGACATGGTCCCGCGCGAGGACCTGGCCGGGGCCGTGACCATCAACTCCATGGGCTTCAACATGGCCCGCAGCGTCGGCCCGGCCATCGGCGGCGTCATCGTGGCGGCGGCGGGGGCGGCGGCGGCCTTTGCGGTCAACGCCTTCAGCTACATCGGCCTGCTGATCGTCCTATTCCGCTGGAAGCCCGAGCGGCCGCGTCAGACCCTGCCGCGCGAGGGGTTGCTGGCGGCCATGGCGGGGGGGCTGCGCTACGCCGCCTTGTCGCCGCGCGTCAGCGCCGTCCTATTGCGCGCCGTGGTGTTCGGCGTGGGGGCCAGCGCGGTTCAGGCCCTTATGCCCGTGGTGGCGCGCGAGAGCGGCGGCGGGCCTCTGGCCTTCGGGCTGTTGCTGGGCGCGTTCGGCGTCGGCGCGGTCGGCGGGGCGCTGCTGGTCGGACGGCTGAGAGCGAAATACGAGACCGAGACCGTGGTGCGCGTGGCCGCCCTGGCCTTCGCAGCGGCGGCGCTGGTTCTGGCCTACAGCCCGTGGATCGCGCTCAGCCTGCCGGCCCTGATGATTGCGGGCGGAGGATGGGTTCTGGTGCTCTCGACCTTCAACGTCACGGTGCAGATGTCGGTGCCGCGCTGGGTCGTGGCGCGGGCGCTGGCCCTGTATCAGATGGCGGCCTTCGGCGGCATGGCGGGCGGCAGCTGGCTGTGGGGCGCCCTGGCCCTGCGTTACGGCGTCGATGTCGCCCTGGCTGTGTCGGCAGGCGTGCTGACGATCTGCGTGCTGATCGGCCTGAAGATCCCCCTGCCCTCCAGCAGCAATCTGAACATGGACCTGCTGCAGCGCTGGACCGAGCCGGAGACGGAACTGCCGATCGAGCCGCGCAGCGGGCCGATCGTCGTCACCATCGCCTACCGCATCCGCAGCGACGACATAGACGCCTTCCTGGCCCTGATGGACGAGCGGCGCCGCATCCGTCGGCGTGACGGCGCGCGCCAATGGCACCTGATGCGCGACCTGGCCGAGCCGGACGTCTGGGTCGAGAAATACCAGACGCCGACCTGGCTGGACTATGTGCGCCACAATCAGCGCATCACCCATGCCGACGCCTCGATCAGCGAGGGGATCATGGCCCTGCACCAGGGCCCTGACCGGCCAGTCGTCCACCGGATGATCGAACGCCCGACCGCCCCCCTGGCCGCCAATCTGCACAGCGACCGCAACTATGGCGAACCGCTGACGGACCCGTCGCGCTCGTCGTGACCGGGCCTGCGTTGGCGATGAGGGAAGGCAGAAAGGACGAAGGCCCCGCGGGGGTCCGCAGGGCCTTCGATGGTGGAGCTTAGCGGAGTCGAACCGCTGACCTCTTGCATGCCATGCAAGCGCTCTACCAGCTGAGCTAAAGCCCCAAATTTCAAGACCGCAGCCCTGTCGTTTGGTCCGCCGCAGTGCAGAGATGCCCTGCGGCGAGGCGGCGGAAACTATGTCAGGGTCTGATCTCGATCAAGCCCGTTTCCGCATTTATTTTCGACGTCGCCGAACCCGTGAAAATCAGGCCCGGCGACGTCGAAAAATCAGTCCTCGTCCTTGGACGGCTTGACGATGTCGTCTTCGAAATTGTCGTCATCCTCGTCCTCGATGAAGGGGACGGAATCGTCATCGTCATCGTCGGCCAGAACATCGTCATCGTCGCCCGCTTCGCCCATGCCGGACTCTTCGGTCGGATCGACAGGCGTTTCGTCGTCGTCGTCAGGCGTCAGGATGGGCTCATGGCCTTCCTGGTCGATTTCGGGGGTGGAGGTCGCTTCCTCTTCCTCGTCCTCGTCAGCGTCGGCGGCCTTGTCCTTGACCTGATCCTCGGCTTCGTCGTCGGCCGGATAGCCGGCCGGACGGCCGCGGCGGTTGCGCAGTTTCAGCGCTTCCTCGGGATCGAAGTCGGTCGCACATTTGGGGCAGTGAGCCGGGCGACGGCCCAGATCATAGAATTTGGCCTGGCAGTTCGGGCAGAGCTGCTTTTGGCCCAGTTCGGGATTGGCCACGGGATAGACCTTTGGCGGAAGTTGGAATTCGGGCGGCTCCCTTGCCACTGTGGAGGGCCGCTGTCAAAAGCCATCTCTCCCGCGCCGCCTGCGCCGCCTTTTAATTCGGAGACGCCGGGTGACCGATCCGACTCATTTCACCTCTGTCCGCGCCTCTGCGCTTCATGGCGTCGTGCGTGCGCCGGGTGACAAGTCGATGTCGCACCGCGCCCTGATTCTGGGCGCCATGGCCTCCGGAACGACCGAGATCGAGGGCCTGCTGGAGAGTGACGACATCCTGGCCACCGCAGAGGCGGCCCGGGCCTTCGGCGCCGCAGTGACGCGGTTGGGCCAAGGGCGCTGGCGGGTCGAGGGGCGGGGCGGATTCTCCAGCCCCGCCAAACTGATCGACTGCGGCAATGCGGGCACCGGCGTGCGTCTGCTGATGGGGGCGGCGGCGGGCTATCCCGTGACCGTCAGCTTCGACGGCGACGCCTCCCTGCGTCAGCGGCCGATGAAGCGGGTGACGGGGCCTCTGGCCGCCATGGGCGCGCGCTTCGACTGGCTGGGGACCGAGGACCGGCTGCCGGTCACCGTCATGGGCGGCGGGCTGAAGGCCATCGACTATGTCCAGACCGTCGCCTCGGCCCAGATCAAGTCGGCCATACTGCTGGCGGGGCTGAACGCCGAGGGCGTCACCACCGTGACCGAGCCGGAAAAGAGCCGCGACCATTCCGAGCGCATGCTGCGCGCCTTCGGGGCCGAGGTCGGGGTCGAACCCATGGGCGAGGGCTGGCGCGTGACGCTGGCGGGCGGTCAGAGCCTGACCGGGACCGCCGTGGCCGTGCCGGGCGATCCGTCGTCGGCGGCCTTTCCCCTGGCGGCGGGCCTGGTGGTTCCGGGCTCGGAAGTGACGGTCGAGAACGTCATGCTGAACCCGCTTCGCACCGGCCTGTTCGACACATGGATCGACATGGGCGCCGACCTGACCTTCGCCAACCGGCGCAGCAGCGGCGGCGAGGAGGTGGCTGACGTCACCGCTCGTCATTCGCAGCTGAAGGGCATCGTCGTGCCGCCGTCGCGCGCCGCTTCCATGATCGACGAGTATCCGATCTTGGCCGCCACAGCCGCCTTCGCCGAGGGCGCCACCGTCATGCGCGGCATCGGCGAGATGCGGGTCAAGGAGAGCGACCGCATCGCCCTGATGGCGGCGGGCCTGCAAGCCTGCGGCGTCCAGGTCGAGGAGGAGCCGGAGGGCTTCATCGTCACTGGCGCAGCTTCGGTCAAAGGCGGAGCGACGGTGACGACCCACGGCGACCACCGCATCGCCATGAGCCATCTGGTGCTCGGCCTCGGCGCCGAACAACCGGTGACGGTCGACGAACCGGGCATGATCGCCACCAGCTTCCCCGGTTTTGTCGAACTGATGCGGAGCCTGGGCGCGGAAATCGCGTGACGGCGCCGACGAAGGTTTCGCGCGCATCCTGGCTGGCGCCCCTGATCGCTACAGGCTTTCTGGCGATGTGCCTGTGGGTCGGCGGCCGCGAGTTCATCGACATCGTCCAGAGCGGCTGGCTGCCGGGCCGCAAGGGTCCGGGCCTGAGCGTCGCCGACCATCCGCTCGCCTTCTGGGCCATGATGGCCTTCATCGGCGCGGGCCTTGTATGCGCCGCAGGCATGGCGGTCATCTGCGCGGCCTCGGCTCTGCAGGCGATCTTCGGCCGCAAACAGCCGCATTGATGGTCGGGCCCCGCGCGTCTATCGAGGCGGCATGATGCGTTTCAACCGATCCTCGACCTCCGTGACCGGACGGCCCAAATCCAAAGGCCGCCAGGCGATCGACGCGGTTCTGTTCCTGGCGGCGGCGGGCGTGGTCAGCTGGTCCGGCTTCCGCCATCTGAATGAGGGCCGCATTCTTCTGCGCAGCGGGGCCGACATCCGGCTGGCCGAACAGGCGGGCCTGTTCTGGGGCGTGCTGGCCATCCACATATTGATCGTCCTGCTGTGCCTGGCGCTGGGCCTCATCGCCGCGCGGGCGCTGCTGAAGGCGACGTCGCAAGCATGAGCCTGATCATCGCCGTCGACGGCCCCGCCGCCTCGGGCAAGGGCACCATCGCCGCCCGCCTGGCGCGCACCTATGGTCTGCCGCATCTGGACACGGGCCTGCTGTATCGCGCGGTCGGCATGGGCGTGCTGGCGTCCAGCGGATCGCTGGATGACGCCCACACCGCCGAGGCCGTGGCGCGGACGCTGGACGCCTCGACCCTGTCGGACGACGCCAGCCTGACTACGGGCGAGGCGGGCGAGGCCGCCAGCCGCATCGCCGGCTATCCCGGCGTGCGCGCGGCCCTGCTGGATCTTCAGCGCGAATTTGCGACCCAGGCGGGCGGCGCGGTTCTGGACGGACGCGACATCGGCACGGTGATCGCCCCGGACGCCACGGCCAAACTCTATGTCACCGCCACGGCCGAGGTGCGGGCCATGCGGCGCTGGAAGCAGCTGACTGCGCGCGGCGACCAGATCACCTTCGAGGACATGCTGGCCGACATCCGCCGCCGCGACGACCGCGACGCCGGGCGCGGCGCGGCGCCCATGGTGCAGGCGAAAGACGCGGTCTTGCTGGACACGACCGAAATGGATATAGACACGGCCTTCGATGCGGCCCGCCGTATCGTCGAGGCGGCGCGTGTCCGACAGGGTTCCTGAGGAACCTCAAGGCAAATCCAACGCACCGTCCCTCGGCTTCCGCGGGCGTTTCAGGGTCTTCGGCCCCGTATCGACATGATCGACCCACCTTCAACTTCACCTCGCGCGAGGACCGTCCGGTCACGCGCCACAACCGTTAGAAACCTTATTTCTGCATGACTGACACCAACTTCTCCCCTTCGCGCGACGACTTCGCCGCCCTGCTTGACGAGACCCTCCAGGGTCGTGACCTCGGCGAGGGCCAGGTGGTCCACGGCCGCGTCGTCGGCATGGAAAAGGACATCCTGATCATCGACGTCGGTCTGAAGACCGAAGGCCGCATCCCGGCCCGCGAGTTCGGCATCGGCGAAGGCGCCGTGATCCCGAAGGTCGGCGACAACGTCGAAGTTTACCTCGAGCGCGTCGAGAACGCCCTGGGTGAAGCCGTCATCAGCCGCGACAAGGCCCGCCGCGAAGAAGCCTGGACCCGTCTGGAAGTCGTCTTCGCCGAAGGTCAGCCGGTCAACGGCGCCATCATCGGCCGCGTCAAGGGCGGCTTCACGGTCGACCTGGGCGGCGCTTCGGCCTTCCTGCCCGGTTCGCAGGTCGACATCCGCCCGGTGCGCGACGTCGGCCCGCTGATGGGCAAGGAACAGCCCTTCGCCATCCTGAAAATGGACCGTCCGCGCGGCAACATCGTCGTCTCGCGTCGCGCCATCCTGGAAGAAGCCCGCGCCGAACAGCGCACGGAACTGGTCGGCCAGCTGCTGGAAGGCGAAGTCCGCGAAGGCGTGGTCAAGAACATCACCGACTACGGCGCGTTCGTGGACCTGGGCGGCATCGACGGCCTGCTGCACGTCACCGACATGTCGTGGAAGCGCGTCTCGCACCCGTCGCAGGTTCTCGCCGTCGGCGACACCGTCAAGGTCCAGATCGTCAAGATCAACCCGGACACCCAGCGCATTTCGCTGGGCATGAAGCAACTGCAGACCGACCCGTGGGACGGCGTGGAAGCCAAGTATCCGGTCGGCGCCAAGATGACCGGCCGCATCACCAACATCACCGACTACGGCGCGTTTGTTGAGCTGGAAGCCGGCGTTGAAGGTCTGGTGCACGTCTCGGAAATGTCCTGGACCAAGAAGAACGTCCACCCCGGCAAGATCGTCTCGACCTCGCAGGAAGTCGACGTGGTCGTTCTGGACGTCGACGCCTCCAAGCGCCGCATCTCGCTGGGCCTCAAGCAGGCTCAGGACAACCCGTGGGACGCCTTCGTCGCCGCCAACCCGATCGGCTCGACCGTCGAGGGCGAAGTCAAGAACGCCACCGAGTTCGGCCTGTTCATCGGCCTGGACAACGACATCGACGGCATGGTCCACCTGTCCGACCTGGACTGGAACGTCTCCGGCGAAGAAGCCATCCAGCGCTACCGCAAGGGCGAAACCGTCAAGGCCAAGGTCCTGGACGTCGACGTCGAGAAGGAACGCGTCTCCCTGGGCATCAAGCAGCTGGGCGGCGATCCCGTCGGCGAGGGCGATGTCTACAAGAAGGGCCAGCAGGTCACCGTCACCGTGACGTCGGTCGAGACCGGCGGCCTGGAGGTCAAGTTCGGCGAGGACGACGCTCCGGTGTCATCCTTCATCCGCAAGTCCGACCTGTCCCGCGACCGCAACGAGCAACGCGTTGAGCGTTTCTCGGTCGGCGACCGCGTCGACGCCATGGTCACCGGCATCGACAAGGCTTCGCGCCGCGTCTCCGTGTCGATCAAGGCTCTGGAAATGAAGGACGAGGCTGCGGCCATCGAACAGTTCGGGTCGTCTGACTCGGGCGCTTCGCTGGGCGACATCCTCGGCGCCGCCCTGCGCGAAAAGGCCGGTTCCAAGGAATAAGCCCTTCACAGCGTGAAACGGATCAGGCGGCGGGAGCGATCCCGCCGCCTTTTTCGTGGCTGCGGCCTGAAGCCGCAGGAAAATCCCCCTCGCCCCTTTTCATTACGGCAAATGTCGTGACTAATGACGCACTTGGGTTGGACAGCTTCAATCGCAGCGGCGTCGGACAGGCTTCGACATGCAGCGGCGGACGGCCCATTCCGGGTGAGGGGACGGCGCGGCGACGCGCCATAGCTAGAAATGGCGCGATCACGCGCCAATGGCATTGAACAAGCGGGGAGCCTTGCCTTGATCAAATCCGAACTGATCGAGAAACTCGCCGCCGAGAACACCCATCTGACCCACGCCGAGGTCGAGCGCGTGGTCAACATGATCCTGGGCCGGATGGTCGATTCCCTCGGCGACGGCGGACGGGTCGAACTGCGCGGCTTCGGCGCCTTCTCGGTGCGCAGCCGACCGGCGCGGGCCGGACGCAACCCCCGCACGGGCGAGGCGGTCGATGTGCCGGCCAAGGCCGTGCCCTTCTTCAAGAGCGGCAAGGAACTGCGGGAACGGCTCAACGCCACTGGCGACGCCTGAGCTCCCTTTCAGATCATCAAGGAGCGCCCCCCATGGGACTGGCCACTGAATTCAAGGAATTCATCTCGCGCGGCAACGTCGTCGATCTGGCGGTCGGCGTCATCATCGGCGGGGCGTTCGGCAAGATCGTCACCAGCCTGGTCGATCAGATCGTCATGCCGCCCATCGGCTGGCTGATCGGCGGCGTCGACTTCGCCGACCTGAAGCTGGCCCTGCCGGTCAATCCGACCAATCCCGACGGCGCGCCCGCCTTCATCGAATACGGCGCCTTCATCAATGTGCTGATCCAGTTCCTGATCGTCGCCTTCGTCATCTTCATGATGGTCAAGATGATCAACAAGTTGCGTCGCGAGAAGGCGGCGGAGCCGGAAGCGCCGGCGGCGCCGACCCCGACTGAAACCTTGCTGGTCGAGATCCGCGACGAACTGCGCGCCCGCAAGGACTGAGCTTCAGACCTTTGACGCTTCGCTGCGCCCCGCGCCGACGCGGGCGCGTCTGACCCTGCCTTCGACCAGAGGCAGGGGTCGCAGACAGGCGGCGTAATCGCCGTCATAGGGCGTCGGCGACCACAGATCATAGGGCACGTCCATCATGAACTGGGCGTGGCAATGGCCCCAGCCGCCTTCGGTCACGGCTGTGGAGGCATGGACGCCCAGCCGGGTCTGCAGACGCGGCGTGGTGGCCTGCAACCGCACCTTGGCCGCCCCCATGGGCCGCGCTGCCGCGATCAGGCCGCTCATCAGGGCGGGAATGGCCTCGTCATCCCAGGCCAGCGCCTCCAGATCGATGATCTCCAGCACCGGCGCCTCAATGATGCTGGCCTTGGCCATCATGGCCAGGGCGTAGCCGGTGATGACGTCGCCCCGGCGATGCGCCAGGATCAGGGGGGCGGTCGTCAGATCGGGGTCCGACAGCCGCCGGCGCAGCGTCTCGGGCCTGCGGTCGCCCAGCAGGCGACCTTCGCGGGCCAGCGCCTTGTGGAAGCGGTCATAGGGCGAACCGTCCCTCAGGCTGGTCAGGACCGAGACTCCGTTGGGCAGGCGCAGGCGCGGCGTCCGTCCCAGCCTGTCGTTCAGGAACCACTCTCCCATCGACGGCGCCAGCCCGGGCGCGATCTTGAGCAGGCCCCGCAGCGCACGCCCTGCCAGCAGCGTCAGCGGCGCGACCCGCCAACTGAGTTTCAACGCATGGGTGGCCTGCGGCCAGGGAACCATGCCGTGGTGGGCATAGAGGGGCTGGGACCGGCTGTTGGCGTTCAGCGTATAGGCGGCGAAAATTCCGGTCTGGGCCAGGAAGGTCTTGATCAGCGCCCGGCTGGCGCCCTTGGCCTCGGGCGTGACGATGATCGAATAGCCGGTGGCGCCATACAGGGACCGGCCGTCCAGATCGAAGCGGTGAATCATGTTTCCCAGGTGGGCGGCGGGTTGACCGTCCGGGCCGTCCACCACCCAGCCCGCAGGGGCGCCAATCTCATGACGCGCGGGATTGTCGTCCAGCCAGCGCCACCCGGCCAGCGATCGCTGCGGCCAGCCGACGCCGCGATGCAGGGCCTGCACCGCCGGATAGTCCGCTTGCCTGATCTCCCTGACCGTCATGGCGCCGTTCCATTTCGAACCGATGAGGCTCCCTTGACGTCGCCATTGCACAGGCGGCGCCAGAAACCACATGCATAGGTTGCATTGAAATGGAAAGGTTGAATGAACACCGGTCCGCAGAGCGCGCCGTCAGGCGTCATTCTTGCAACCTAAAGACGCAAAGAGCCGAAAATTCACCCGAAGGCGGCTCGTCTCTGCGTCACTCGTTCCGGTGGCTGCGCGCCCGCCAGACCCTGTGCGCGATGATGGGCGAAAAACCAAAGATCAGGGCGGCTGCAAGCGCAGGCCAGAACCCTGCCTCGGGCCACAGACGCACGACCCCAGCCGCCGCCAGACCCGCCAGAGGCGGGCCCAGCCACGGCAGCCAGGACGGCGGCGACGCGAACGAAACCTTCACCCGCCCGCGCCTCAGGCGTCGACCTTGATGACCCCGCGACGGATCTGGTCCAGTTCGATCGAGTCGAACAGGGCCTGGAAGTTGCCGTTGCCGAAGCCCTCATTGCCCTTGCGCTGGATGATCTCGAAGAAGATCGGACCGAACGTGTCCTGGGTGAAGATCTGCAGCAGCAGGCCCTCTTCGTCCGAACCGTCGATCAGGATGCGGTTCTTGCGCATCCGCTCCACGTCTTCGCCGTGGTTGGGCAGGCGTTTGTCGATCAGTTCAAAATAGGTCTCGATCGTGTCCTGGAAGTCGACGCCGCGCGCCTTCATGGCCTCGACCGTCTCGAAGATGTTCTCGGTGGTCAGGGCGATGTGCTGGATGCCCTCGCCGTTGTAGCGACGCAGGAATTCCTCGATCTGGGAGTTGTCGTCCTGGCTCTCGTTCAGGGGGATGCGGATGGCGCGGTCGGGCGCGATCATGGCTTGCGAGAACAGGCCGGTCGCCTTGCCCTTGATGTCGAAATACTTCTGCTCCTCGAAGTTGAAGATCGAGTTGTAGAAGCCGGACCAGGTCCGCATCTGGCCGCGACGCACATTGTGGGTCAGATGGTCCAGGATCTCGAGGCCCATGGAGTTCTTGCGCTCGGCCTCTTCCCAGCCCTCGATCTCGTCCCAGCCCTCATAAAGGGAGCCGTTCTCGCCATACTGGTCGATGACATACAGCAGCGAGCCGCCGATGCCTTGCAGGATGTAGGGATAGTCGTTCCCAAGAGCGCCGCCGGCGACGCCAACGGCTGCGTGGGCGCCGCGGGCCAGGGCGCCTTCATAGGCGGCCTTGGCGTCCGCCGTGCGGAAGGCCATGCCGTTGGCCGAAGGGCCATGGTCGCGGGCGAAGTCCGCCGCCTGAGCCGTCTTGCCCGAGCGATGCACCAAGAAGCTGATGTCGCCCTGCTTCAGGCGCACCACGTCGGTCGCCGTGTTCACATGGGTCTGGGTGAAGCCCATCAGCTCCAGACGGGAAATCATGGCGGCGCCGTCCGGGCCGGTGAATTCGACGAACTCAAAGCCGTCGACGCCGAGGGGGTTGTCCAGATCGATCTGACGAGCGTCGGTCATGGGCGGTCTCCTGAAATTTTGGGTGCGGCTGTGCTCGCCGCTGTGGGGCGGAACCTAGTGACCGGAGGGCGCAAAGCCAAGCCGCGCGACGCTCACGCTTTCGGGAAGCCATGATCGAGAGGGAGCGCGAAGCCTCACCGTTCGTCTGCGGAAGCGGAGAAGACCGGGATTCCAGTGCCTTGAATGATCCGGGCTTGGAAGATTTCACCCGCGCCTTTGCGGCGCCTTCAGACCCTCAGAGGCGGCGGAAGACCGGGGCGTCGAAGCCGCCCTCGGCATAGCGGGCCAGAGCGTCGGACAGGGCTTCGACCACGACGGCGCCATGATGGCCGGTGGCGTGCAGCACCCGCCCCCCGTCCAGAAGGAAGGCCGAATGGCCGCGCCAGGGGCCTTCGTCGGCTTTCAGCCAGACGACCAGATCGCCGCGACGCGCCTCGGCGGCGGGAACGGCCCGGCCCAGTTCGGCCTGCTGATCGGCGTAGCGCGGCGCGGCGCGACCGCAGGCGTAGAGCGCCTGCTGCACCAGACCGCAGCAGTCGATGCCGCGCATGGAGCGTCCGCCCGGCGTGTGCGGCGCGCCCAGAAACTGTTCGGCGACGCTCAGGGGATCGTCGGCGAAGGCCCCGGCCAGAGCCAGATGGGCCGAGGCGACGGCGGCGCTGTCCGTCTCGCGCAGCAGGGCGTTGAGCGGCAGGGCCGCAGCGGCGGACGTCACCACGTTGATGGCCAGAGGCGCGCCCTCGGCCAGATCGGTGGTCCGGACCCAACCGACCACGCCGTCGCGTCGGGCCTTGCCCCAGACGCGGTCGCCGTCGGCATCCAGAACGTCGAAGGCTTCGCCATGGATCAGCTGATCCACAGGCGCAGCAGCGGCGTCAGCGGCGGCGTGAATGTCGGCCACGGCCACGACGCAGCGCATCGGCTTCACCGCGCGGAACGCCTGCGCGCGCACCACGCCTTCCAGCGCCTGTTCGGCCAGATCGGGCCGGGCAAGCGTGGTTCGCGGGTCGAAAGAGGCGGCGGCAGAGGTCAAACGAATATCCGTCCGTGTGATCCCTCAATCTGGCCTGTGAAGGCGAAAGCGGAGTTAACACAATGAGGCATTTTCGTGTGCCCGCCTTTTCATTCCGCTCATCCCCACGAACATGGGGATCCAGTCCTGTCCAGCTTGACGTCGGTATTTCAGGACTGAGGGCGGCAGGTCGAAGGAACCGATGCATCACCCAAAGAACTGGATTCCCGCCTTCGCAGGAATGAGCGGATGGGAGGGGCGACCTATCCCCCATACCGCCGCGACAGCATTTCAAAGCACGCGCGCAGAGCCTGGGCCTCGCCGCCTTCGGGCCAGCCAGGGCGGGCGCGGGGGTTCCAGGCGAAGATGTCCATATGGGCCCAGGCGCCGGTTGTCGGCGCGAACTTCTGCAGGAAGAGGGCGGCGGTGATCGACCCCGCCTGCGCCCAGGCCGAGCTGTCGTTCTTCACATCGGCGATCTCGGTGTCCAGCGACGCGCGATAGCCGGGCCACAGAGGCATGCGCCACAAGGGATCGCCCACCGCAGACGCCGCCGCCAGCAGGTCGCGGGCCAGCGCCTCGTCGTCGGTGTAGAGGGGCGGCAGATCCGGCCCCAAGGCGATGCGGGCCGCGCCGGTCAGGGTGGCGAAGTCCAGCGTCAGATCAGGGGAATGCTCGCCCGCCCGCGCCAGCACGTCGGCCAGGATCAGACGGCCTTCCGCGTCGGTGTTGCCCACCTCGATCGTCAGACCCTTGCGGCTCGACAAAATATCGCCGGGACGGAAGGCGTCGGCGGAGACGGCGTTCTCGACCGCCGCGACCAGCACGACCAGACGCAGCTTCAGCCCCGCCTGCATGACCAGCCGCGCCAGGGCCAGGGCGTGGGCCGAACCGCCCATGTCCTTCTTCATGTTGCGCATGCCCGCCGCGCCCTTGAGGTCCAGCCCGCCGGTGTCGAACACCACCCCCTTGCCGACCAGGGCGACCAGAGGCCATTCGGCGCGGTCCAGATTCCAGCCGATCTCCAGCACGCGCGGCGCCCGTTCGGACGTGGCGGCGCGGCCCACAGCGTGAACCGCCGGATAGTTCTCCTCCAGCAGGGCGTCGCCTGCGGTGACGGTCAGGGTCGCGCCCGCGCGCTCGGCGATCTCGCGGGCGATGGTCTCGATCTGCAAGGGCCCCATGTCGGCGGCGGGGGTGTCGACCATCTCGCGGGCCAGGGCGCAGGCGGCGGCGATGCGTAAGTGGGCGGCGGCGTCCACGCTCTCGGGGACGGACAGGCGGGCGACGGGCGCGGGTCGTTTTTTGTAGCGGTCGAAGCGATAGGCCCCGAGCGCGAAGGCCAGGGCCGCCTGCCCCGCTTGCGCCGCGTCCAGTCCCTCCAGACGCCACAGCCCCTGAGGCAGGCGGGCGGACAGACCGCGCGCGCTGGCCGGATCAAGGCTGTCGCCAACGCCGAACAGGGCGCCCGCCACGGCGCCGTCTTCACCCGGCAGGATCAGAAGCTGGCCCGCCTTGCCGGTGAAGTCATGCGCCCGCGCCCAGGCCGCCTCAGGCCCCGCCAACGTCTGCCCCGTCCCGACCAGACGCACCGGCAAGGCGCCCGCCGTCTCATGGGTCAAAAGATCGAGGGAGTGGACGGACATGGCGGCGCCTTTCAGATCGGGTCAGGTCGGATCGTTGTTAACCAAAGGTTGACGCGAACCATCGAGTCTGCGGTCCGACATCCACGGAGCGCCATCATGTCGCGCAGGCCCGCCCGCATCGCAACCGCCGTCATGCTTTTCGCTCTGGCCACGCCTGTCGCGGCGCAGCAGGCGACGTCCGCGCCCTCGCCTGCCCCCGCGCCTGCTGAAGCCGCCGCCCCCGCCGCCCCGCGTCAGCCCGCGACCGCCGAGGTCCGGGCCGCCTATGACCGCTCCGACGCCCTCAGCCGCCAGGTCTTCTGGACCGATCAGGCCGAGTTGAACCCCATGGACCCGGTCGCCGGGGTCAAGGCGGCGCAGGCCCTGCGCGAACTGGGTCGGTTCGAACCCGCCGCCGAGATGGCCGGGCGGGTGCTGATGGTGCAGCCTGCCAATATCGACGCCATGCTGGAGATCGGACGCGCCCACATCGCGCGAGGCCAGGCATTCTACGGCATCGCGGCGCTGGAGCAGGCGCGCGACATCGCGCCCGACGACTGGCGCGCCTGGTCCCTTCTGGGCACGGCCTATGAACAGGTCAGGCGCAGCGACGACGCCCGCGCGGCCTGGAGCCAGGCCCTGGCCCTGTCGCCCGACAATCCCAATGTCCTGACCAATATCGCCATGGCCTCGGTGACGCGCGGCGACACCGCCGCCGCCGAGCCTCTGCTGCGCCGCGCCGTGGCCCAGCCGGGCGCCTCGCTGCAGGTCAGGCTGAACCTGGCCATGGTTCTGGGGCTGAACGGCCAGCTGGCCGAGGCCGAACAGATGCTGCGCCGCGACCTGCCGCCCGAGGCCGCCGACCGCAACCTGGCCTGGCTGCGCGAGCGCATCGCCTCGCCCGGCCAGAACCGCACCTGGGGCTCGCTGCAGGGCGGCTGAACCCCGCAAAAAATGCGTGCACATGGTGCACATTTCGCCTCCCTGACGCTCGATCAGGACAGTCTGACCGCCCTCCACGCCAACTTCGGTCGCCTGGCGCTTCACGACACGCTGGCGAGCGCCTATCTTCAAGCCATGATCGACGACCTCTACAGCACGCGCATACTGACGCTGGCGGCCAACATGCCCCATGCGGGCCGGCTGGAACTGCCGCACGGCACGGGCGAGCAGGTGGCCAAGCTGTGCGGTTCGCGCGCGACCATCGACGTGAAGATCGACGGAAACAGCCACATCTCGCATTACGCCCAGAACGTGAAGGCTTGCGCCCTGGGTCAGGCGGCGGCGGCTTTGGTCGGAGAGGCCGCCATCGGCGCCACCCTGGCCGAGGTCCGCGACGCCCGCGACGACATGATCCTGATGCTCAAGCACGGCGGCGACGGGCCAGAGGGCCGGTTCGAGGGCCTGCGCGCGCTGAAACAGGTCGCCAACTACCCCGCCCGCCACGCCTCGACGCTGGTGGCGCTGGAAGCTCTGGTGAAGGCGCATGAGGCCGCCCTGATGTTCCGCATCGACAGCTGCGTCCTGGGCTGGCCCGAGCCGGACCACATCCCCGGCGAGACCCCGCCGCATACGACCCGAACTCGACGCGCCGGATAGGCCTGGCGCCCTGCCCTGTTGCTCCACTTGGCATTGCAGGGGATAAGCGCGACGACATGGCATCCGGCGGAAATCTCTATGAACGCGGCGTTCGGCTGGCCCATCGCGGCTACAAGCTGACGCTGTCGCCCCTGATCGGGCAGCAGTGCCGGTTCCTGCCGACCTGTTCCGATTACGGCCGTGACGCGCTGATCCAGCATGGTCCGGTCAAGGGGGGATGGCTCACCGTCCGCCGTCTCTGTAAATGCCATCCCTTCGGCGGTTCGGGCTATGATCCCGTGCCGCCCGCCAAGATCAAAAAAGAACAGCCATGATCGAACTGAAATTCCCCGACGGCGCCGTGCGTCACTATCCCGCCGGCTCGACCGGCCGCGACGTCGCCGCCGCCATCTCGCCGTCTCTGGCCAAGCGCGCCGCGCTGGTGGTCTGGAACGGCGAACAGCGCGATCTGGACCGCGTCATCGACGGGAACGGCGATTTCCGCCTGTTGATGCGCGACGATCCCGAGGCGCTGGAGACCATCCGTCACGACGCCGCCCATGTGCTGGCGCAGGCGGTGCAGGAGCTGTTCCCCGGCACCCAGGTGACCATCGGCCCGTCGATCGAGGACGGCTTCTATTACGACTTCGCCCGCGACGAACCCTTCTCGACCGACGACTTCCCCAAGATCGAGAAGAAGATGGCCGAGATCATCGACCGGGGCGCCCCGCTGGAGCGCCAGGTCTGGGAGCGCGAGACAGCCATCGCCCACTTCGAATCCGTCGGCGAGACCTACAAGGCCGAACTGATCCGCGACCTGCCGGGGACGGAGACCATCACCGTCTACAAGCAGGGCGAATGGGCCGACCTGTGCCGGGGGCCGCACTTCCCGACCACCAAGTTCGTCGGCAAGGCCTTCAAGCTGACCAAGCTGGCCGGCGCCTATTGGCGCGGCGATTCCAGCCGCGCGCAGCTTCAGCGCATCTACGGCACCGCTTGGGCGACCAAGGAGGACTTGGACGCCTATCTGCTGCGCATCGAAGAGGCCGAGAAACGCGACCATCGCAAGATCGGTCGCGCCATGGAGCTGTTCCACATGCAGGAAGAGGGCCGCGGCATGGTCTTCTGGCACCCCAAGGGCTGGATCCTGTGGCAGGTCATCGAGGCCTATATGCGCCGCCGCCTGACGGCCGCCGGCTATGTCGAGGTCAAGACGCCCCAGGTGCTGGATAGGAAGTTCTGGGAGGCTTCGGGCCACTGGGAGAAGTATCGCCCCAACATGTTCGTCTGCGAGACGGTCGAGGGCGAGACCCTCAGCCTCAAGCCGATGAATTGCCCCGGCCACGTGCAGATCTTCGACCACGGCCAGCGGTCGTATCGCGAACTGCCGCTGCGCATGGCCGAGTTCGGCGCCTGCCACCGCTATGAGCCGTCGGGCTCGCTGCACGGCCTGATGCGGGTGCGCGGCTTCACCCAGGACGACGCCCACATCTTCTGCCGCGAGGATCAGATCGTCGACGAGACCCGTCGCTTCGTCGAACTGGCTCGCAGCGTCCACGGCGACCTGGGGATGGAAACGGCCTACATCAATCTGGCCACCCGCCCGGAAATCCGCGCCGGGTCCGACGAATTCTGGGACAAGGCCGAGGCCATGCTGCTGGAGGCCTCGCGCGCAGCTGGGGTCGAGCCGGTCATCGCCGAGGGCGACGGCGCCTTCTATGCGCCCAAGCTGGACTTCATCGTCAAGGACGCCATCGGCCGCGAATGGACCTGCGGTACGCTGCAACTCGATTACGTCCTGCCGGATCGTCTGGGTGCGGAATATATCGGCGAAGACGGCCAGAAGCACCGGCCGGTCATGCTGCACCGGGCCATTCTGGGCAGCTTCGAGCGCTTCATCGGCATCATGATCGAGAACTACGCCGGGACCTTCCCCCTGTGGCTGGCGCCGACCCAGGCGGTGGTGGCGACCATCACCTCGGACGCCGACGGCTACGCCGAAGAGGTCGCCGCCAGGTTCCGGGCGGCAGGCCTGCGGGTCGAGACCGACCTGCGCAACGAGAAGATCAACTACAAGATCCGCGAACACTCGGTCGGCAAGGTCCCCGCCATCGCCGTGGTCGGCCGCAAGGAGGCCGAGGAAGGCCAGGTCGCCATCCGCCGCCTCGGCAGCCAGGCCCAGACCATCGTCTCGGTCGAGGAAGCCATCCGCATCCTGACGGAAGAGGCCACACCGCCCGATCTGCGGGGCTGATCCTCCCGTCCAGACAAGAAAAAGGCCCGGCCTCCTGCGAGACCGGGCCTTCTTTTTGATCTCAGCCGATCGCCGTTACAGCAGCCGCTTGCGCATCGCCTGGGACAGCATGTCGATCAGGGTGACCGCCACGATGATGATGATGGCGACCGTCGAGACCGTGCGGTAGTCGAAAGCCTGCAGGCTCTCGAACAGCACCTGGCCGATGCCGCCGGCGCCGATCAGGCCCAGGACGGTGGCCGCCCGGCTGTTCGATTCGAAGCGATACAGGGCGAAGCTGGTCCATAGCGGCGCGACCTGAGGCAGGACGCCCCAGGTGATCTCGTGCAGGCGGCCCGCGCCCGTCGCCTTGACCCCGTCGATGGGGCCGGCGTCGATGGACTCGACCGCTTCGGAGAACAGCTTGGCCAGAACCCCCGCCGTGTTCAGCGCAATGGCCAGAACCCCCGCCAACGGGCCCAGGCCCACGGCGACGATGAACAGGGTGCCGATGACCAGGTCGGGGATGGAGCGCAGGATATCCATGACCCGGCGCACCGGCCAGACCAGCCACGACGGCGACAGGTTGCGCGACGCCATCAGGCTGAGCGGCACGGCCAGGAAGACGGCCAGGAAGGTGCCCCACAGGGCGATCTGCACCGTCAGCCACATCTGGCCGACCAACGACTGCCACTTCGAGAAGTCCGGGTTGAGGAAGTCCTTGCCGTAGTTCCGCATGTTCTCGGAATTGGCGAACAGATTGAGGATGTTGGGCAGGTCCACGCGGGTGAAGCTGGCGATCAGGATGATGGCGAACCCGCCCCACAGCAGAATGTCCAGCGACCAGGCGGCGGCGGACTTCTCGGGCGGCTTCGGAATCTGTCCCTCGGCCACGGCGGCCGCGGTGCGGCGGCGACGCAGATTCATGGCGATGGCGTAGAGAACCAGCAGGCCGATCAGGGCGAAGGGCGCCACCTGTTTGGCCCGTGACGCCGGGCTGACGGCTTCAGGCGCGACATTGGCTTGCGCCCGCTCGCGCTGCGCCTGGTCCGCCTTCATCTCGCGGATGGGATCGAGATAGGAATTGTCGGCCTGGCGGAACTGGGAATAGTTCAGCGTGCGCATGACCTCGCGCTGACGATCCGCCTCGGGGCCGAAGCCCTGACCGTAGTTGACGAAGAATTCGCGGATTTTGGCCTTCAGCTCGGGCGGCAGGCTGCCGCGCAGCAGGATGCCGGATTCCGGGATGGGCGGCGATTCCCAGATCACCTCGATCTGACGGGCGATGGCGGGATTCTGGCGCGTCAAGAAAACAGTGTTGACCGAGTTCGACGTGGCCACATCCACCTGTCCATTGGCCACGGAGAAGGAGTTGGCCTGGTGGTTGGCCGAGCGCACGGTCGAGAAGCAGCGGGTCGGGTCGATGTGTCGCGGGCCGAAGAAATAGGTCAACGGAGCCAGCGTGCCCGAGGTCGACTGGGCGTCGCCGATGCCGAAGGTGTAGCGTTTGCCGCAAGCCTCGATGTCGGCCACGGTGATGCCCGAGCCCTTTTTGACGATCAACGAGGAGGTGTAGGAATCCTTGCCCTCGATATCGACGGTGCGGGCGATGACCTCGGCCCCGGCGCGGTCGATGGCCTGAACGGCGGGCAGGGCTGAGAACCAGCCGATCTGCGACTGGTCGGCGCGCATGGCCTCGACCAGAACCGAATAGTTGGAGCCGAAGATCGGCTCGACCCGCACGCCGATGGCGCGTTGCAGATCATCCAGCAGCGGCTGCCACAGGGGCCCTGACGACGCCTGGCCTTCGGCTGACAGGATGGAGAAGACGACCTTGTCCGGCATGCGCGCGGCGGGCGCTTCACGAGCAGGCTCCGCAGCGGCCTGGGCCTGAGCAGGCTGCACCCCGGTCAGGCCGGAGACGATGAGGGCGGCGCCGAGGATCAGGCCCGCCGCAAGCGAACGAATGCGGCTCATGCCTTGGCTTCCCAGAACGCGTCCTCGAACTCGGGACCGTAGATGTCGATGAGGGTCTTGGTGTCCAGCCCGCTGGAGGGGCCGTCATAGACGATGGAACCGGCCTTCAACGCCACCACCCGCTCGCAGTAGCGGATGGCGTAGTCGACCTGGTGCAGGGTGACGATGACGCCCAGGCCGTCGCGCTGGTTCAGCTCGACCAACAGCTCCATGACCTTGCGGGCCGAAACGGGGTCGAGCGAGGCGACGGGTTCGTCGGCCAGAATGGCCTTGGCGCCTTGCACGATGGCGCGGGCGATGGCGCCGCGTTGCTGCTGGCCGCCCGACAGGGTGTTGGCGCGCTGGGCCGCGTAGTCGGCCACGCCGACGCGGTGCAGGGCCGCCATGGCCTTGGTCTTGTCCGCCGCCGGCCAGGCGCCGAGCAGGCCGCGCCAGTCGGGGATGCGCCCGAGCGCGCCCAGCATGACATTGGAGAACAGCGACAGCCGCCCGACCAGGTTGAACTGCTGGAAGATCATGCCCAGCTTGCCGCGCGCGGCGCGAACGGCGCCGGTGGTGCGGCCGTTCTTCTGAACCACCGTGCCGAACACCTCGATCACGCCCGCACCCGCGTCGATCGACTGCAGGCCGGTGATCGAGCGCAACAGCGTCGACTTGCCCGAGCCCGAAGGCCCGATCAGGGCGACCATTTCGCCCGCCTTGACCTCTACGGACACGCCGTTGAGGGCCTTGCGGGCGCCGAATGTCTTGGACACGTCCCTTACGGACGCGACGGCGGCGGATGAGGTCATGGACTCGCTGATAGCCGTTTGAAACAGGGTCGCGTCGCATGGCCCGATGGAGCCCGAGAGGCAAGTCTTAATGACACGCCAAGGCCGACGAGGTCCAGCGTGTGGCCCTATGACGGCTATTGCGCCGATCGCATCTCGACCGGCAGACCCAGCGCTTCCAGCTGCGGGCGCACGCTGGCGGCGTCGCCGACCACGATCCAGACCATCTGCGATCCGTTCAGGGCGGCGCGGGCCGCCGCATCCATCTGCTCCACCGTCATGGCTTCATAACGGGGGGCCAGCGTCTCCCAATAGTTGTCCGCCCGGCCGTAGAGGGCGTTGGAGCGCAGGGCGTTCAGCACCGCCGCCGAGGTCTCGAACCCGCCAGGCAGCTGGCGGACGTTGCCGTTGACGGTGCGTTCGCGTTCAGCGGCGGTGACGCCCCGGTCGCCGAGGAAGGCGCGATACTGGTCGATCAGGACCGCCACCGACTCGCCGGTGCGGTCGGACTGGACCGGCGCGGTGATCAGGTAAGGCGTCTGGTGCTCCAGCGGACTGACCCGCCCGTTCACGCCGTAGGACCAACCGCGCGTCTCGCGGATGTCCTGATTGATGCGCGACAGGAAGCCGGCGCCGATCACCTCGTTTGCGGCGTTCAACGTGACCATGTCGTCCTGGCCGGTCAGCGGCAGGACCATGCCGCCGATGATGACCGACTGCGGCGACTGCGGCCGGTCGATCAGGATGATGCGCGGGCTGGCCGCCGGGATGGAGGCGTCGAACGCCTTGGTTCCCTTGGCCGCCGCCGGGGCGGCCCAGGCGCCGAAGCGCTGCTCCAGCAAGGGCGTGACTTCGCTGAGCGGCTTGTCCGAAACGATGAAGATGCGGGCGTTGTCCGGGCGGATCCAGCGCTCGTGGAAGGCGCGCAGGGCGGCGGCGTCCAGCGCCTGGACCGAGGCCGGGCCGCCAAGACCCGAGAAGGGTCGGCCATAGGGATGGTCAGGGCCATAGAAGACCGCAGGCCAGACCCGGCCAGCCATGCCGTTGGGCGAGGTCTGTTCCTGGGCGATGGCCGCCAGTTGCTGGGCGCGGCTGCGCTCGATGTCGGCGGGCGCAAAGGCCGGATTGCGCACGACATCGGCCAGCAGATCCAGCGACGGGGCCAGATTGGCGCTGACGGTCGTCAGGCTGACGCCGGTGCGGTCCATGGTTCCGAACGGGGCGATGGAGGCGCCCAGGCGCTCTTGAGCCTCGGCCAGTTCGACGGCGTTGCGGTGGGTGGTGCCTTCCGTCAGCAGGCTGAGCATCAGCCGCTGCGCGCCCAGGGCGCTGGACGAGTCGGCGGCGACGCCAGCGTCGAATTCGACCGTCATGCGTGTGGTCGGCACGGTGGTCGAGCGGGCGTAGACGACCTCCATCCCGTTCGACAGACGGGCGCGCTCCACGTCGGGGAAGTCCAGCGGCTTCATTGCTCCGACGTCGGGCATGGGTTCGCGCGGCGTGACGGTCAGCGGCGGCGGCGCGACCGGCTCGCCCCGAACGGCGGCGGCTTCGGCATAGGCGGGACGTTCGCCAGGATCGACCCGGACAGCCAGGACGGGGCGCGTCAGCCAGCGCTGCATCGCCGCCTGCACCGTCGCGGGCGTCACCGCCCCATAGGCCGCCAGCTCGCGGCGGTAGAAGCCGGGATCGTCGGCATAGAGCTCGCCCTCGGCCAGAACCACCGCCTTGCCGCCGAAGCCGCCGACAGGCTCCAGCGCCTGCATCTGCTGGGAGACGCGGCTGGTGACGACGCGGTTGACCTCATCGGCTGTCGGCCCCGAGGCGACGAAGTCGGCGATCAGCTGGTCCAGCCGGGCCGACACCGCATCCGCGTCCTGACCTGGCTTCACATCGACGATGACCGAGATCATGCCCAATCGCTGGAACGGCTGATAGCCGGTGGACACGCCCGTCGACGTCTCGTCGCCCCGCACCAGGGCGTTGTCGAGGCGTGAACTGGCCAGGCCGCCGAACACGGTGGCGGCGACGTCCAGATCGGCGGCGGTCGCGTCCAGCAGGCCCGGAACCATCCAGGTGCGGTACAGACGGGTGTTGGGCACCCGGTCCTGCATGGCCAGGTCGATCCGCGCGGGCAGGGTCGGGACGGCGGCCTCGGCGGGAGTGTTCACCGGCCCGCGCGGGATATGGCCGAAGTAGCGCTGCACCAGGGTGCGGGCCTCAGCCGTGTCGATATCACCGGCCAGCACCAGCACGGCGTTGTTGGGACCGTAGTGGTCGCGGTGCCAGGCGCGCAGATCCTCAAGGCTGGCGGCGTCCAGATCCGCCATGGAGCCGATGGTCGAGTGCCGATAGGGATGTCCCTCTGGCAGCAGGGCCTCCAGCTGGGCGTAATAGACCAGGCCGTAAGGCTGGTTGTCGCCCTGGCGCTTCTCGTTCTGGACCACGCCGCGCTGGTTATCGAGCCGCTCCTGATTCAGGGCGCCCAGCAGATGGCCCATGCGGTCGCTCTCCATATAGAGCGCCTGATCCAGCGCCGAGGTCGGCACGGTCTGGAAAAAGTTGGTGCGGTCGAACCAGGTGGTGCCGTTCCAGTCGGTCGCCCCCATGGCGCGCAGCGGCTCCATCAGGCCGCCGGGCACGTTCTCGGTCGGATTGAACAGGCCGATGTGTTCGAACAGATGGGCGAAGCCGGTCTGACCCTGCGGCTCATCCTTGGAGCCGACATTGTACCAGGCGGCGACCGCCACGACCGGCGCCTTGCGGTCGGTGTGCACGACGACGCGCAGGCCGTTGTCCAGGGTGAAGCTGTCGTAGGAGATCTCGACGCCGCGCGCGAGGTCGGCGGCGGGAACGCCGTGCACGACGGGCGCCGGGGTGCGCTCGGAGGTCTGGCCGGCGGTCTGGGCCAGAACCGGCGCGCCTCCCGCAGCAAGAACCAGAGCAAGGACGGTGGTTAAGGCGGTGCGGCGCATGACAGTTCCCCCAGCAGCGGATGCGCGACCTTAGTCCAGGCGGGACGGGGCGCAAGTTAAGCCCCTGTCACGAAAAAACCGCTTTACATGACAGCCGGTTTTCCCCATATGCCCCCTTCCGGCGGACCCCGTAGGTCTAAACGTTGCGCTGCTAACGCCGGTCTGGGTTTAACAATTACAGGGGTTTACGTGAATTGCGCACGTATCCATTTCCCCTGGACCTGGTCCGCGAGCGGTCCCCTGAACGTCCCGTCGCCCTCGTGCGGCCGCGTTCGGTTTCCGTAGCGGCGCGCTGGTTCCAGGACAATCTGAACGCTGACGTCTTCTATGCGGTGAAGGCGAACCCTTCGCGCTGGGTCATCGAGACCCTGGTCGAAGCGGGCGTCACCGCCTTTGATGTGGCCTCGATCGCCGAGATCGAACTGGTCCGTTCGGTCAGCCCGGACGCACGCCTGGCCTTCATGCATCCGGTGAAGAGCCGCAGCGCCATCACCCGCGCCTATTTCGACAACGGCGTGCGCACCTTCTCGCTGGACAGCCATGACGAGCTGGCCAAGATCATCGACGCCACCGGCGGCGCGACCGACCTCAACCTGCTGGTCCGCATGGCGGTCTCGGCGGATGGGGCGGCCTATTCCCTGTCGGGCAAGTTCGGCGTCTCGCCGGATCAGGCCCCCGCCCTGCTGCTGGCCACGCGCCAGGCGGTGGTCGACGGCCTGATGGGCGTCTGCTTCCACGTCGGTTCGCAATGCATGCGCCCGTCCGCTTATGAAGCCGCCATGGCCCAGGTCGGCCGCGCCATCAAGAAGGCCGGCGTCTTCGTGGACATCGTCGACATCGGCGGCGGCTTCCCCTCCGTCTATCCGGGCATGGTCCCGCCGGACATGAGCGAATACGCCGACGCCATCCATCGCGGCTTCAACGAAATGCCCGTGTCGGAAACGACCGAGCTGTGGTGCGAGCCCGGCCGGGCGCTGGTGGCCGAGTCGTCCTCGGTGCTGTGCCGCGTGGACCTGCGCAAGGGCGACGCCCTGTATCTGAACGACGGCTCCTACGGCTCGCTGTTCGACGCCACCCACTCGCGCTGGCCCTTCCCGACCAAGCTGGTGCGCGACGCCGACGCCTCGTCCGACCTGAAGCCCTTCCGCTTCTACGGCCCGACCTGCGACAGCATCGATCACATGCCCGGCCCGTTCTGGCTGCCCGCCGACGTTCAGGAAGGCGACTTCATCGAGATCGGCATGATGGGCGCCTATGGCGTCGCCATGTCGACCGGCTTCAACGGCTATGGCGAGCATGAGCTGGCCGCCGTCGAGGACGCGCCGATGGCGTCGCTGTACGGCCTTGCCCCTCGCTCCATCCCGACCGTGCGCACCACGGCGGAAGAGCAGGCCCGCAAGATCGTCCGCCTGAGCCGCCCCAAGGGCAAGGCCGGCCAGCGCAAGAAGGCGCGGCGCTAGAATCAAATCCCCCGGGTGGAGACATCCGGGGGATCAGCGCCCGGGCGGCTGGTCCTCGCGTTCTTTGCGTTCCCGCTCTTTGCGTTCGCGCCACCAGATGAGAATCTGCGGAGTTGCGTCCCGAACCACCTTGCCGAGCATCACCACGAAGACGATCAGCGCCAGAGTCATGGTGAACTCGGTCGCCGACAGGATCATCTCGCCAAAGCCGACCGGGGCCAGCCTCTTGTCCTCGGTCACCTTCTCCCCGATCCAGTAGAACATCTGCCCGGCGCCGAAGATGCCGGTCATGCCGAGCAGGAAGTTGAGCCAGGTTCCGCGCCGGGCCGCGGCGTCGTCGATCGCCTTCTGATCCTTGTCGGCCTTCTTCTGCCCCCGCCGCTGAAGATCGCTGGCGTGGTCCTCCAGGCTGGCGATCGCCAGGGTCAGAGCCTCCTTCTTGCGGCTGATGCCGCGCAGCTGCTCCAGGCTCTCGAACACATCGCGCTCGGTGTCGTAGCGGAAGGGGTTGGTGTAGCGAAAACGGTCGTACTCGCTGAACTCGGCCAGCTTCGCCTGATTGATGGCCATCTGCGCCTTGTCGAAGAAGTCGTCGCCTTCGATCACCTCTCGCGCCTGCAAGGCGATCATCGCCTGGGTTTGCGTCGGCTCCCGCTCCTGCACCCACGCCTCGATCCGGTCGATGCGCAGCATGCTCTTCTCTTCATGCGTCCGCGCCAGGAACTCATTGTGCAGGGCCAGGGCGTGGATCAGGAAGGCGTAGGGACAGGCCCCGATGTAGTCGTTGCCGATCTCCAGACTGCGGCTGGCCGGGACATAGGTGATCATCGCCCTGTGGTTGGCGTATCTGACGAAGAAACGTTCGTCGGACTGGTCGGAGCTGTCGGGATAGATGGGGTCGATGCTGTCCAGGATCTCCGACGTGTCCTGGTTCATGAAGTCGATGATGTTCTGGTTGAACCCGGCCAGGAACAGATAGTCGAGGCAGTCGGCGCGTCTCTTCTCAAAGGCGGGAAGGTCATGCCGGAGGGGTGAGGCCAGCGCTTCGCCCTCAAGATCGTGGTTCTGGACGCATTCGCCCGCGCGCATGGCGGCGACCAGTTCGTCTGGATCGTTCAGGACCGTCTTGCGGACTGCGGCCTTGCCGTTCGGCGCCTCCCTGACAAACGCGCCCGCCGCCAGAGCCTTGTCATAGTCCGCCCGCCCGCACACCCATTTCCAGTAGTCGGGATCCAGATGCACCACACCGTCTTCGTGGTCCCCCGCGCTCTCGATCAGGGCCCGGACCCGTTTCTGATACGGGTCATAGCAGCCCTGCTGCACCATGCGCTTGCGCGGGGCCGTTTCGCCCGTCTCGACGTCCAGAGGCATCAGCCGATCAAAGAAACGCTCGTCGTGCAGCATGAACATGAAACGCGACTTGGGCACCTTCAGGCCCGGCACCTCCATGAAGGGCGTCAGTTCCAGCAGCCGGGTCTCGAAACCGGCGTCGAGCGCAAGGCCCGGCTTGACCGCCGGCGCCAGCTTGCCGAACAGACGCAGGGCGTCGCCTTCGAACATCTCCTTCACGAAGGGCCAGAACCGTCTTTCCTCCCCCACGGGCTGGCCGTCAGCCAAGGACTGGACCATGATCTTGTCCAGCGGATCGATGTTCAGGGGCGTGTCGCAGAAGACATCGACATAGCCGTCAGGCTTGCCGGTCAGCCGCTCCAGCAACCCTGGATCCAGGGCGTATTCCTTGGGCGCCGCCAGCTTCTGCAGCATGGACAGGAAGTAGTAGGTCGCGGGCGTATAGCCCTGCGGCGCCTCTCCCTCGCCGCCGTAATAGTGGCTGAAGGCGAGGTGGTAGCTCAGCGCCCCGTTGTTGTGGGACAGCCAGTAGCGGCGCAGCCTGACTTGGCGGTCATCCGCCAGCCCCGGCGGGCTGGCCCGGACCTTGACCCCTTCAGTGGTCCAGGACACGGATTCAGGCATTCTGAACACCAGATCCTTGTGCCGGCGGATCAGGGCGGCTGCGGCGTTCATGTCGGCGACAACTGCGTCCTCGTCGCCCGCAGCCAGCAGAAATTCCTGCACCCGGCCCTGGGTCTCGCGGTCGGCGATGTCGTTCATCAGCGGGTCGATGGCGTTGCGCAGGGCCAGCGAGGGCAGATGCGCGCGCTGCACCCGGCTGAACACATCCGGCTCCACCCGTTTGCCGGCCTCGCCCTTCAGCGCCGCCGCCACCTTGTCGGCGTCGATGTAGAGCGACAGCGTCCAATAGATGGTGCCCGGCCGCGTGGTCTCATATCCCTGCCCGGCCGCCTTCCCCCCCTTCGTCGTCATCCGCCCCCAGCCTCCCTCGCCAGATCCCGCAAACCCTCGAACCCTTCAGTCGAACGTCCCGCCCTCAACCAGTCCAGCGCCGGCGCCATGTCCAGCAGCGGCACGGGGGCCGTGCGCCCGGCCAGGGCCGCGATCTGGCGCGACGCCGCCCCGTCCGCCGCCTCTGACCGGCCCTTGAGCACCGAAATGGCGAAGAAGCTCTGCAGATGATCGTGCAACAGCCCCGCGTCCACGGCCTCGCCCGGATAGGCGATGGCGGCGTAGGCCAGGCCGTCGTCCGGCTGTTGATCGACCGACAGGGCGGGCTGCACATAGGGGAAGTCGACGATCCGCGCCCCGACCCGCGCCCAGATGGCCAGCCGATCCACCTGATCCAGACCCGAGTGACCGGTGTCGGCGGCGTATTCATCCGACGTCAGCCGCAAAGGATCGTTCTGTTCGATGAACATGGCCGGAGCCGGACCTTGCGGATCAAGATCCAGCGTCTCCAGCGCCAGGGTTCTGGCGGCGGCCAGAGCCTGACGCAGCAGGCCGCGCCCGCGCGACGCCTCCTCGACATAGATGTAGTTCAAGGCCACCGCGGCGGGCGGCGTCGCAGGCCGGTCAATGGTCGTGGCCAGAAAGTTGATTCCGCCCAGCAGGGCGCCGCCTTGATCCTCCAGCACGGCGACCAGCTCGCTGTGGGTGCGCCCCATGGCGTGACGATGGGTGCGGTTCATCGCCAGACAGGTCTCGAACCCGGCCAGATCCTCGCGTTCGTCCGGCAGGACGAAGGCGCGGTCATAGCCTTCGAAGAACCGCTTCAGGACCGGCGATGCAGGATCGCCCGACGCGGTGACGCGCACCCCTCCGGGCAGGGTGAATTGACAGCCCTGCAGCGCGTTTTTTTTCACTTCGGAGAACGCCATGTCCTGACTTGGCACGGGCCTCACGGCGTCGCAAGTCGGCCGCCGCAAGCATGCTCGCGGCGGCCGTTCCTTCAGTCAGGCGGTGATCTATTCGTCGCTGATGTCGCGCACCGCCTTCATAAGCGCCTCGACCACCCGGGCGGTTTCGGGGTCCGTCCAGCCGCCGGGCTTCATGGCCACCGCATGGCGCAGGGTGTGGAAGGCTTCGCGCACGACCTCAGGGGTCTGGTCGCCCGAGATGCGACGCGCAGCCAGGGCCATGCGCTGCATGACGCCGTCGACGGCGGCGCGGTTCTCCTCCAGCCAGGCGCGGCCCGCCTCGGTCAGCGAGAACAGACGTTTGCCGCCGGCGTCCTCAACGCCCGCCAGCAGACCTTCATCGGCCAGCAGCGACAGGGTCGGATAAACCACCCCCGGCGAAGGCGCATAGCCGCCGCCGAACAGGGTCTCGACGGCCTTGATCAGATCATAGCCGTGACGCGGCTCTTCCTGTTCGATCAGGGCCAGAAGGACGATCCGCAGATCGCCGGGGCCGAACATGCGCCGCCCCCGGCCGGGTCCGCCGCGTCCCCGGCCTTCGCCGCGCCCGAAACGCCCGAAGCCACGTTCGCCGGACTCGCGACCACCTTCGGACGGTCCGCAATGGTGGCGCGCGTGATGACGGCCGTGCCGGTCCTCATGGCGATCCCTGTGTTTTTCAAATCTCATCATTTTTCTTTGTCTCTCATTTTGAACGATGCAAAGATATATCTTAATGATCGTTGCGCAAGAGGCGTAAGATATATCTTTTTGATCCGGGGAACCTCACCTTTCCCGAAGGATTTCGACAGAACCCGTGAAAGCACCCGGACGCACAGGAAGGACTGACATGAGCACTGACGATCCAAAGACCGCTGCACCCCCGCCCGACAAGGGCGACAAGCCCGATCTGGGCCGCCAGGCCGATCGCCTGATAGACGCCCTGTCCGGCAGCGATCTGGGTTCGGACACACGTGCCGGATCGCTTCAGGGCGGATCGGCCAGCGGATCTGACGACGATCCCGATCAGGTGGTGATCAACAAGGCTCTGGCTGCCGAGGGCGAACGCCGCAAGGCCGCCTCAAAACCTGAAACCAAAGCCACGCCTGAGGCCGACTGAACACACTATTCGCATGGAAATGCGGATTGCGGCCACTAGCCTTGCCGCCGCCATGACCATGGGCCACGGTGGATGAAACGTGACTGTTACAGGGATCAAACGGAATGAAGCGCATCCTCCTGGCCGTCGGCGCGATGACGGTTCTGGCGGTCGCCGGATGCGGCGATGACGACAAGAGCCCGGCAGCGCCCGCGTCCGGTGCGACTGCGGCTCCGGCCACCAGCCCCTCCTCGCCTGCGCCCGCCGCGCCTGATGCGCCAGCCGTGACGACCACCGGCGCCGTCGTGCCCGCCTTCGCAGCCCTCTATCCCGGCGCCGTCGTCGACAACCCGCCCGTGACCGCCCAGGGCCCCGGCGGGCCCGGCGGCATCGTCGCCTTCACCACGGACGCCGACCCTGAGACCGTGGTCGCCTTCTACCGCAGCCAGGCCGAGACGGCGGGCCTGTCGACCATCGCCTCCCTGACCCAGGGCGGCGCGCGCGCCTATTCCGCCGGCGACGGCGCCTCGGGCGCCGGCAAGCTGCTCAGCGTCGTGGCCACGCCCGGCGTGGACGGCCCGACCGAAGTGCAGCTGACCTGGACCACCGGACGGTGAACTCCGGCGTTCGACGGACGGCGCTCGGCCTGATCGTAACGGCGGGCCTGACCGTCAGCGCCTGCGCCAGCACCCTGACCGGCCCAGGCCCCGAGCGGGCGCCGGGTTTTCTGAACGCCGCCTCTATGAGCGCGCTCGCCGCCTCGACCCCGACGCCGCCCGCCCCCCGCAGCCCGGAGCAAGGCCGCGACGACGCACTGTCGGCGGAGTTGCGCGCGCTGGAGGACACCGACCGCTGGTGGATGGCCACGGCCCATGCCGAACTGCGCCCGCCCTGGGCCGCCCAGCATTTCGACTGCGTTCTGGGCACAAGGCTGACCGGATCACCCCGTCCGGCGCTGAACCGGCTGATGGCGCGGCTTCTGGCCGATTCCCAGGCGCTGACGCTGGAGGTGTCGGCGCGCAGCCCCCGCCTGCGCCCGATCGCCGACGCCGACCGCCGCGCCTGCCAGCGCGTGGATGAGGCGACGCGGACCTCGCGCAACAGCTATCCCGCCGCAGGCGCCGTGGCTGGAAGCGCCTATGGCGAACTGTTCGCCGCCCTGGCTCCCGACCGCGCCGAAGCCGCCCGCCGCATGGGCGCCGAGATCGGCCTCAGCCGCGCCATCTGCGCCGTCAACTGGCCGTCTGACGTGACCGCAGGACAGGCTCTGGGTCTGTCCCTGTATCATCAGGCGGCCACAGACCCGGACTTCGCCACGGAACTGGAGGCCGCCCGCGCCGAGGTCGTCGTCGCCCGCACCGAGGGCCTGACGTCTCCCGCCTGCGCCTCCGAGCGCCTGGCTCTGGCGCAGTCCGAACCTTATGCGGGTCGCGGCGACGCCAGCGCGCCGTAAAGCTCGGGCCGGCGGTCGCGGAAGAAGCCCCAGGCGGCGCGATACTGATCCAAGAAGTCCAGATCGAAGGTGTGCACCAGCACGCCCTCTTCATCTCCCAGACTCTCCACCAGATCGCCGCGATGGTCGGCGATGAAGGAATGGCCGTAGAAGGTCTGGCCCGCCTCGGTCAGCGTCTCATGGCCGATGCGGTTGGCGGCCACGACCGGGGTGACGTTGGACACGGCATGGCCCTGCATGGCGCGTTGCCAGGGGGCGGCGGTGTCCAGGCTGTCGTCATGCGGCTCTGAGCCGATGGCGGTCGGATACATCAGGATGTCGGCGCCCAACAGCGCCATGGCGCGAGCGCTCTCGGGGTACCACTGGTCCCAGCAGATGCCGACGCCGATGCGGCCGAAGCGCGTCTCCCAGACCTTGAAGCCGGTGTCGCCGGGCCGGAAATAGTATTTCTCCTGATAGCCGGGGCCGTCCGGGATGTGGCTCTTGCGATAGAGACCCATCAGAGACCCGTCGGCGTCGATCATCACCAGGCTGTTGAAATAGTGCGGCCCCTCCTTCTCATAGATGGAGACCGGCAGGACCACGCCCAGTTCCTTGGCCACCGGCTGCAACTGGACGACCGCCGGATGTTCGCGCCACGGATGGGCCGAGGCGAACCAGTGCTCCTCCTGGGTCACGCAGAAATACGGTCCCTGGAACAGTTCCGACGGCAGGATGACCTGCGCGCCCTTGGCCGCCGCTTGACGGATCAGGCCGATGGTCTTGTCGATATTGGCCTGCATGTCCTCGCCGTATGAGGTCTGCAAGGCGGCGACGGTGATCTTGCGGGCCATTACGCGGGCTCCTGTTGCGAGATGCAGTGGAAAGATCCGCCCCCTGTCAGGATGGCGTTCGACGGCGACAGCACGATCTCACGATCCGGGAAGACCGTGGAGAGCGCTTCGCAGGCCAACCGCCCCGCCATCTCGTCGCCATAGATCGGCACGACCACGGCGCCGTTGGCGATCAGGAAATTCATGTGGCTGGCCGCGACCGGACGCTCGTCGGCGTCCATCACCAGGCCCGGCGACGGGATGCGCAGCACCTTGAGCTTGCGGCCCATGGCGTCGGTCGTTTCCGACAGCAGCCGGGCTGTCTCGTCATAGACCTCGGCGTTAGGGTCGTTACGCCCGAACGCGATGGGGCAGGCCACCACGCCCGGCGCAACAAAGCGGGCCAGGTTGTCGACGTGGCCGTCGGTGTGGTCGTTCAGCAGGCCGTCGCCCAGCCAGACCACCACCCTGGCGCCCACCGAGGCGGCCAGCGCGGCCTCGGCGTCGGCCTGGTTCCAGCCGGTGTTGCGGTTGCGGTTCAGAACGCACTGGCGCGTGGTCAGGACCGTGCCCTCACCGTCGTGGTCCAGCGCGCCGCCTTCGAGAATGAAGTCATGGCGGGTGGTCGGCACGCCCGAGAAGGCGGCGATCTGGTCGGCGACCTCATCGTCGTGCGGATAGTCGTATTTGCCGCCCCAGCCGTTGACGCTGAAGGCGTGCGCCACGGTCGAACCGGCGCCGAAGATGGGGCCTGTGTCCCTCAGCCAGATGTCGCCGAAGCGCGCAGCGACGATCTCGACGCCGGCGACACCGTCCAGACGCGCACGGGCGCCCGGCAGGGCGTCTTCGCTGCCGACCATCAGCCTGACCTGCTCGCGCCCCGGCCCGGCCAGGACGCGCACCAGGGCCTCGACCTCGTCCTGAGCCTGGACGAACCAGTCGCCCCACCATTCCTCACGGCTGGGCCAGCCGACCCACATGGCCCGGTGCGGCGTCCATTCAGCGGGGATGGGGGTGGTCATGGTCGGTGCAGATCCTTGTCAGCAGCGAGAACAGGTCAGCCGCGCCAGATAGACACCCTGCCCTCTGACTTCAACGCATAGCGGAATGGAATGTCCGCCTCGACGCCGACACGCCGCAATCCACCTCTATCGCTCAGACTGAAAGGCGCCGCAAAGCAAGCAACGTCGGTTCTTCACAAAAAAGAGGGCGGCCCGTTTCCGAACCGCCCTCCTTTTATTCAAGTCAAACCGAAGTCTGGACTTAGAAGGCCACCCGCAGGGTCGCCGAGATCGTGCGCGGAGCGCCGACCGAAGCGAAGGGCTGGCTGTAGCCGGGGGTGCCCGGGGTCGCCGAGGCGCGGGTGCCGAGGTTGGCGTAGTACTGCTCGTCGAAGAGGTTGTCGGCGTTCACCTGGATGAACGTGCCTTCGTAGCCGAAGCGGGCCAGGTCGAGGCGGACGTTGGCGTCGACGGTCGTGAAGGCGTCAACCTTCATGTCGTTGACGTCGGTCACCCAGCGGTCGCCGGTGTACTTGGCCTGAATGCCGGCTTCCAGATAGTCGGTGAGCCGGTAGTTCACGCGAGCCGACAGCATCCACTCAGGAGTCTCGACCAGTTCCTTGCCCTTGGAGCGCACGATCTGAGGAACGCCGCCAACAGTGTTGTTGACGTAGTCGTCCTGCACTTCGGTCTGCATCCAGGTGGCCGAGGCATACAGGCTCAGGGCTTCAAGCGGCGACCAGCCGATGGAGCCTTCAGCGCCGATGCGCTCGACCGAACCCACGTTCCGGTCGACGAACTGACCGAGGTCGTCATCGAAGGAGCTGACGATGCGGTTCTCTTCGTTGTTGGCGAACACCGAGACGGTGCCGACCAGGGTCGGCGCCGAGTAGCGGTAGCCCAGGTCGAAGTTCTGAGCCGATTCAGGCTGAACGGTCGGGTTGCCGACGGTGCCGTCCGCGAAGCGACGGATGCCGTAGAGGCTGTCCGTGCGCGGGGCCGACAGGGTCTCGGCGTAGTTGACGTACACCGAGTGGCCGTCGCCGAAGCGATACGAGGCGCCGACGTTGGGCAGGATGTCGTCATACTTCACATTGCGCGAGTACGGCTCGATGTACTGGATCGAGTTCAGCGTGGCGCCAGAACCGGTCGTACGACCGGCGATGGCGACATTGCCATTGGTCAGGGTGGTGGCCACGCCGTCAACGAACGCGGTCGTCGTTGTCGCTTCAGTCGTGCACAGCACGTTCGACGACGCGTTTTGCGTGAGACAGTAGTTGTTCAGGTCACGGCTGAAGAACGGAGCGCGGACGCCGATGTTGATCGTCAGCGCATCGTCCATGAACTGACCGCGGTATTCGAGCGAGAACTGGTTCAGTTCGGCGATCGACAGGCGGTCACGCGTGCGCAGCTCGTAGCCGTCCAGGTTGACGACGCGGTTGTTCTCGTCGTTGCGGCCAGCGAACCAGTCCACGAAACGCGGGTCGCCGGGGTTGGTCCGGTTGATGCGGCCGTATTGGCCGGTCTGGCGGTGACGCCCGTAGTCCATCGCATAGGCGGCGCGCAGACGGTGGTTGTCGTCCAGATCCCAGATCAGCGAGGCGTTCAGGCCGTAGCGGTGGGTGTTGGTGTTGTTCGTGGCGTGAACGCGCACGCTGTCCAGCGTATCGCCATCGCCGTTCAGGTCGATGCCGCCGGTGGCCTTCGTGCCGCGGATCACGCGATCGGTTTCCGACAGAACCGTCTGCCCCGTGCCGCCGTTGGCCAGGGTGTACTGGAACGACGGGTCAACCGTCAGGACCAGGCCATCGGCCAGGGTGAAGCGCGACTGGCCGCGGATGTTGCCCGTGTTGGACGGGTTGATGCGCAGACCCCAGTAGTTGCTGTTGTTGGTCGCGCCGCTGTTCGGGTCGACGTCAACCACGCCAGGACGGCCAGCGAAGCTGGCGGCGTTGGCGCCCACGGCGGGGTAGGGGAAGTAGGTCTCGTTGAAGTCGATGTCCCAGCCGCGCGGATCGGTTTCGACCTGCGGGCGGATCGAGCCGTCAGCGGTGCCGAGGTTCGGGCCGAGGTAGTTGTTGTTGCGGTTCTCATTCCAGTGACCGGCGAGCGACAGGAAGTCGCCATTGTCGCCCAGCGGCTGGTAGAGGCGGGCGTTGAACTGCTGCTTGCGCAGTTCGCCCTTGCCCTTGAACTTGCTGTAATCCTGATCCGAGTAGGAGAACCAGGCCGAGGTGCCCCAGGGACCGAACTCGCCGCTGTTGATCAGCATCATGTAGCGACGATAGTCGAAGTCGCCGAACGAGACCTGGCCCCAGCCGCCGAAGTCAGCGGTGGGACGCAGCGTCATGTAGTTGATGGTGCCGCCGGTGGCCGCAGCCGTCGGGCTGTCGACGTCGGTCGAGCCGGTGTTGACCGAGGCGCGCTCGATCAGTTCCGAGTCCAGCTGCTGGTTGGTGTAGCTGGCGTAGTTGCCGGTGTCGTTCAGCGGAATGCCGTCGAACGTCAGCGAAACGCGGTTGCCGTCGAAGCCGCGCAGACGGATGTTGCCGCCCGACGAGCCGTAGGGGTCGGTGTTGGTGAAGCTGAGGCCCGGCGTCAGGTTCAGCGTCTGCAGGATCGTCTGACCCGGCGTCTGGGTGGCGATGTATTCCTGGTTGATCGTGTTGCGCGTCTTGGCGACGGTTTCAGCAACGGCCAGGCCGTCGATGTTGCGCGGACCGCGCTGACCGGTGACGATCACGTCGCTCAGTTCGGTCGCCTCAGTGCCCGTCGATTGGGCGGAAGCGCCGCTGGCCACGAGCAGGCCGGTAAAGAGGGCGGTGGTCGCCCAGAACACGCGTTTGCGGTTCAACATCATCATCTATCCCCAGATGGATCGGGCAAAACGCCCAAAAGGCCGTCGCTGGCCCAGCTAAATCTCACCCCCCTCTAGAGCCGGGATCGGAAGCTGGGGCGACATTCGTGTGACAGTGATATGACAGACCACAGAGGTGGCGGAAGAGCCACACCCCTGTGGATGACTGACCATAGGTCAGCCACGCCCCCTCGCAGGCTCTCCGCAAAAGCAAACCGCCCGCCTCCTTTCGGAAGCGGGCGGCTTTGAGTTTCGGCTTCCGAGGGAACCGTCGGCGGGAGGGGCGCAGGGCCCTTCCCGCCTCGGGGTCTTACTGGAAGTTGAT